>ERZ1026874.195-NODE-195-length-42219-cov-11.123115_pt1 | contig 42219 bp, 27 predicted proteins | sample MGYA00380167_ERZ1026874 | MGnify/ENA primary metagenome ERZ1026874 (study PRJEB33269, sample SAMEA4719803) | human gut metagenome | biome: human-associated habitat; feature: organic feature; material: feces | place: Cameroon | collected 2013-10 ...
CTTCATCCCGGTGGACATAGTAGGTGCGCAGAGAAATGGAGATTCCCTTGGTTTCGAGCGACTGCAAAATTGCACCCGCGTTCTCGCACTGCTGCGGGGAGAGATAAGCGTAGTATAAAATCCAGTAATAGAACTCGCCCTTTTTGTGTTTGCGGCGCATCAGGTCGATTGCGGTGTCGATGATCTGCATCATCTTTTTGCTGCGCTCCAAGGCACGGGCATAGTTTTCCAGCCTATTACCGCCCTTGTTGACCTCACCATCAACAAATAATGCGTCTGTGGACAGCCCATACTCGGCCTTGAATTCCTCCTGCAAGTCAAGGCCGGACACTTCCAGATTCCACAAGACATCCCGGTACTTCCTCAAAAGTGTCCGTGTGTCGTGGTAATGCGGGGATACGTTGGATTTTCGTCTGTGAAATGGCATAGAAACACTCCCTAAATATAGAAATCCGGGTTTTATCCCGTCATTTCTCAAGCCGTCGGCAAATGAAAATCCTCTGATTTTTATAAAAGTTTTTTGACTTTTTTCCGCAGCCTACTGATGCGGTTATGAACCATAGACTCCGGCATGCCTATTTTTGCTTCAATTTCCTTTGCGGTATAGCCAAGACTTTTATAGAAAAGCATCTGCAAAGTCCAGTTATCCAGCTCTCTCAGCAGGTTATATAGCTGTTCATTTTCGATTTCATCCAGTAATGCTTCTACGCTATGGGGCGGCTCATACGCCTCTTTCTCCTCAATTTCCGACATAGAATCCATCAAAATATTCCATGATTTGTAATTGCGCTCGGCTTTGAACATATCCCAATCGTAGTTATGTAACTGCTGAATGGTATCTTCATCAACGCCCAATGCTCGTAACTTCCGTTCTTCTTGATCTTTCTGTTTGCGCCAAATATATTCGGCCTTTGCCTTGTTGTAAGCCATATTTACCTCCATCAGATTGAAATTTTCAAACTGATGGGGGGAAGGAGGACCGCGACACTTTATATAAATAAAAAATGAGCCACGGAGAGAAGTCTCCAATGGCTCAAATCGGCGCTTTAATGCAGATGCAAGGGCATACTTTATTGCAGATGGTTCAAAGATTTTTTTGATGTACGTCCTTGCTTACAAATGAGAGGCCTCCTTTGCAAAATCGGCAGTATGTCGCTTATAAATCAGCACTATATATGGATTTATGGAACACAAATGGCATTATAAAATAGTTTCGAGGTGATTATAATGCCTAACAAGAATCAAGAGCTCCGTGTTGTGCTTCAGAGAGCACAGGAAGAGTTGCGTAATACATTAAAACGTGCGCGTGAAGATGCAAACCTTACCCAGCAGGAACTTGCCGATGCAATAGGAACCGGTGTGCGTACTGTGGGCGGTGCGGAAAGCGGAGGGGGAAATCCAGAATTTGATACACTATTCCGCCTTGTCAGATACTTAAATATACCGGGTGACGCGATTTTTTACCCTGAGACGTTGAAATGCACACCTGAGCAAGATGTAGATAGAATTCCAGCTTATCGTCAACTTCAAACGCGCATTGCAGGATGTAATGAACAGGAAATAAAAATGTTAAACGCTTTGGCGGAGTCAATGCTTCGTGTTACGCGCAGTGATTCTGCACTTGATGCAATACAATCAGAGAAAGAGTCTGCGCTCGTATAATAAAAAAGAGCCCACATTCATTTTGTCCTCACGGACTTCAGAATGCGGGCTCTTTTGGCTCTATGATTCTGTTTTTTCAAGTATCATCTTTAGCTTTGCAACACTGATTATGCTTTCTTTTTTACAACGAGGACAGTATAGAGGAAAATGCAACAATACCGTTTCCGGCAGTATTTTGACCTTTGTTTTCTTTCTACATCGGGGGCAAAGCAGCCAATTAGCCATAAATGCCATCCTTTCATTTGTTTTTTGGATATATCGGACACGACGAATAAACTCTCACTAGGCAATAGGCTACTGAAAATAGGTGTACATGCTAAAAGTCAAGAAGTCATAGCAGATAACATCAGAATAAAACAATTGTACAATATAATATAATATGTATTAAAGGCATTAAATCCCAAAAGAAGATAATAATTCGTGTGTTATGCGACGTTTTGCGAATTTTTACCCTTTATTTGCAATTATTGTATCCGTATATGTTGGCGATTTTATTATAATATAGATAATAAAATAAAGAAGGAGCTTTCGAACGATGCGAGCAATCAATCTAAAAACCAATCACCTTACCGCGCCCATCGGTATGGATGCCGGACCGCTGTTTTTGGCCTGGCAATGCGCGGACGGCGTGCGGCAGGCGGCCTATGAAATTGAAGTGACTGCGAACGGCGAGACTGTCTGGCAGAGCGGTAAAGTACAGAGCGCCGCTATGCATACCGATGCCCCGGCAGTGGGCGGCTCCCGCGTGCGCGGTGCGTGGAAGGTGCGCCTGTGGGATGAAAACGATGTACCCGGCGCATGGAGTGAAGCCGCATTTGAAACCGGGCTGTCCGCCGCCGACTGGCAGGGAATGTGGGTAGACCCGGAAACCGAGGAAATCGACATCCCCGGGGACGATGCCATCAACGCGTTTGCCCGCCCAAATTGGGAGCGCAAGCAGGCCGAGAAAGAGGCCGCAGGCAAGGGCGCGGCGGAGCCGTACAAGTCCCACCGCCCCGCGTCGTACCTGCGCAAAGCGTTCACCGCGCCCAAGGGCGACGCACGGCTCTACATCACGGCCCGCGGCCTGTATGTGGCATGGCTGAACGGCGTGCGCGTCGGCAATATGGTATTGGCCCCGGGCAGCTTTACCGGGGATAAGCATCTCGGCGCACAGACCTACGATGTGACACCGCTTTTGCACGACGGCGAAAACGAGCTGCTGATTGCCCTGGGCGACGGCTGGCACCGCAGCACCAGCGGCGTGGACGGTGACCGCAATCTGTTTGGCGATACGCTCGGCGTGCTGTTCCAGCTGGAAGTGGACGGCAAGGCGGTCTGCGTCTCCGATGCCGACATGCAGGCGACCCAGTGTGGGCCGATCCGCCAGAACGACATGCAGCAGGGCGAGGTCTATGATGCCCGGCTGGAAGCGCTGACCGGCTGGCATGGTGTGCGCGCTTACCGCGATGAACTGCCCGTCACGGGCATGAACACCGTGCCGATTCTCGAGCACGAGGCGTTCCCCGGCAAGCTGCTCACCACGCCCAACGAGGAGACCGTGCTGGATTTTGGCCAGAACATTGCGGGCTATGTGGAAATGACCCTGACCGCCCACGCGGGCCAGCACGTGCGCTTGACCTGCGGCGAGGCACTGGACGAAAATGGCAACTTCACCCAGGAAAACTTCCAGGACCGCAGCCGCCACAAGGAGGGCGGCACGGCGCAGATGCTGGAACTGGTCTGCAAAGAAGGGGAAAACCACTTTAAGCCCAGCTTCACGATTATGGGCTTCCGCTATGCCAAAGTCGAGACCGATGCCGACCTGACTGGCGCCGTATTCACGGCCCACGCGGTCTACTCCGACATGGCTGTGACAGGCGCGTTCACCTCCGGCAATGACGCGGTCAATCAGCTCGTCAAAAACAGCATCTGGAGCCAAAAAGGCAACTTCTGCGACATCCCCACCGACTGCCCAACCCGTGAGCGCGCGGGCTGGACCGGCGACATGGGCGTGTTCATTGAGACGGGCCTGACCCTGATGGACTGCTACCCTGTCGTGGAAAAATGGCTGGCCGAATGCCGTCTGAACCAATATCCCGACGGCCGCATGGCCAACATTGCGCCGCCCAACTCCCGCCCCGGCTACATGACGCCGATGTTGTGCATGTCCGCGGGCTGGGGCGATGCGGCCATTCTAGTGCCGTATGCGCTGTACAAACGCACGGGCGACCGCCGCATTCTGGCCGACAACTACGAGATGATGCAAAAATGGTACGCGTTCCTGCTGGGCCGCGCACAGCAGACCACCGACGGACAACAGAGCGGCGACTACGCCAAATACACGGTGCTGAACGGCCTTGACTACGGCGAGTGGTGCGAGCCGGGCGTGACCCCGATGCAGGCCATGATGAACCCGCGCAAGAGCGTTGGCACGGCGTATCTGGCCTACTCCGGCCGCCTGCTGGCCGAGGTCGCCGACGCGCTGAACAAGGCCGACGATACCGCCAACTACCGCAACACCGCCGCCAACGCGGTCAAAGCCTACCGCGCAGCGTTTACGGACAACGGCGTTATCACATCCGACCACCAGTGCGAGTATGTCCGCGCGATTGCCTTTGCCCTGCTGGGCGGGGACGAGGCACGAGTCGCCGCTGAAACGCTGAACAAAATGGTCGTTGAAAACGGCTACCACCTGAACACAGGCTTCCTTTCTACGCCGTTTTTGTGCGATGTACTGGCAAAATACGGCTATGTAGATACCGCCTACAAGTTGCTTTTGCAGCCCGATGCCCCCGGCTGGCTGTATGAGGTCGGCAAGGGTGCCACCACCGTGTGGGAAACCTGGACCGGCATTGATGCTGACGGCAAGCCCCACGACTCGCTGAACCATTACAGCTACGGCGCGATCTGCGGTTGGCTGTTCGGCGGCGTATGCGGCATCCACTACACGGATGGCCAGCTGACGATTGCCCCAACACCCGATAAATCGCTGGGCTGCGCCAAAGCCGCCTACGATTCCCCGGCAGGTCGCATTGTGAGCGGCTGGCGCTATGACGGCAACGCCGTAACCTACGAGTTTGAAATCCCCGCCAACCTGACTGCCGCCGTCACCCTGCCCGATGGCCGTACCCTGACCCTTGCCCCCGGCAAGCATACGGTGTAATGGAGGCACCCAGATGAAATACGGTATCAATTTAACGTGGAACGACTTGCAGAAAGACCCCGGTGCGCTGGCGCTGGTGCGGCAATACCTGCCCGCTATGGAAATGCTGGCCAACCAGGCCCCCGGCGCGGCACGCATTGCCATCCGCACGGCGCAGAGCTATGCGCCGCAGATGTTCCCGGCAGAACAGGTAAACGCGCTGGACAAGGCGCTGAAAGAATACGGCAAAACCCGTCCGATGGATGAAGCCGATGCCGCCAAGGTAGAAAAATACCGCGCCATGCAGACCGCCCGCAAGACGGAAACCCACCCCGAACGCGCCGTGCGATATGATGCGTTCCACCCCGGACAAGTATGGCTCGACACCAACGGCAACCCCATCCAGGCCCACGCGGGCGCGGTGTACTACGAGGACGGCGCGTACTACTGGTACGGTGAAAACAAGGAGTACACCGACGGCAAAAATCCCATCTGGACGTGGGGCATCCGTATGTACCGCTCCACCGATCTGTACAACTGGGAGGACTTGGGATTGATTGCCGAGCCCGACTTGACGAACCTGGACGGCAACCTGTTCCCGGAAAAGTACGTCGACCGCCCACACATTCTCCACTGTGCCGCCACGGGCAAGTATGTGATGTGGGTCAAAATTTCCAGCGCGGAAAGCTGCTTTACCATTTTGCAGGCCGACAAGCTGACCGGGCCGTACACGGTTGTGACCGAGGATTACTATCCCTTGGGCAACAGTGTGGGCGATTTTGACATGATTGTGGCCGAGGACGGCAAGGCGTACCTGTATGTGGACACGACCCCGAAGCGCGTGGCCGGGTTTGCGCTGGCGGAGGACTATTGCTCGGTGACGAAAGAGGTCACGAGCCAGTACGAGAACCTGACCCCGCCGTTCTGCCGCGAGGGCGTGACGCTGTTTGCCCACGGTGATGAAAAATATCTCATCACCAGCGGCACGACAGGCTACACGCCGAACCAGAGCGACGCCGCTGTGTCCGACAGCTGGGAAGCGCCGTTTGTGTCCGTTGGTGACCCGCACGTAAACGACGATACGATGTCATCTTTCAACAGCCAGATCTCACAGGTATTCCGCGTGCCAGGCAAGGATGTGTACATTGCCATTGCCGATCGCTGGATGCCCGATAACATGCTGGACGGCAAAGAGGCCGATGCCATCCGTCGCGTCGTGGCCTCCCACTACGATGCCGCACATTACCAAGCCACGCCGGAGGAGGAGCAGGCGCTTGCCGCCCGCCCGGATATTGAGCGCTGCAACACGAACCGTTCCACCTATGTGTGGCTGCCGCTGACCTTCCGCGACGGCAAGCCGGAAATTGTCTGGCATGACACATGGAAATGGGAAGATTTTGCGTAAGTAAGAATAATAAAACCGCCCGGTGACAGAAAGCTGACAATTCAGCCATCCGTCACCGGGCGGTTGCTTTGTGGGTGCGTGAACCGCGGCTTACAGGTTCAGCTGCATTTGAATGTGCGGAACACCGGCGTCCAAAAATTCTTCAGACGTCTGCCGAAAGCCGTGTTTCTCATACAGGGAGCGGGCATAGACCTGCGCTTCGATGGTGAGTTGATTTGCATGGAACTTGGTTTTTGCCACATGGATAGCGGCTTCCACAATTTTGCTCCCCAATCCGCAGCGGCGCTTTACCGCAATCACGCGGCCAATGGATGCCGTGGGGAAAGTTGCGCCCTGCGGCAGCGCCCGCGCATAGGCCGCAATGCCATCTTCATCTTTCAGCCAAAGATGGTAAGCAACGCGGTCAGCGTCGTCGACTTCTTGATAAGGACTTTTTTGCTCGACCACAAATACCGAAACACGCAGTTTATAAATTTCCAACAACTCTTCTGTAGTCAGTTCTGAAAAATGCTTTACGACCAGTTCCATTTTTGTCCCTCCGCAAATTTGTCCTTCCAGTATACCATGCCACCCGTTGCCAAAACAAGCCCCCGGCTTCACGTCGGGGGCTTGTGGGTTACATATGCATCTTCAAATATTCCGCGCTGACCTGTAAACTCTTGACAGGGGAGTTATCTACCCAGTTGCGGTGACTTTCGAGAATGACGGCATCCACACCGACCGAGAGGGCCTGCGCCATCAGGCTGTCCAGGTCCATGTTGCCGGTACCCAGCTCCATGCTGTCGGTTTTCAAAATCGGGGTTATGGCGGGGCCGGTCAGTCGCGTGCCGCGGTCGTTGATGTGCCACAGCTTCATGCGGGGCCCCAGCCGCTGCATCCACGCCAGGGCGTTCGCGCCGCCCTCGGTGAACCAGTAGCTGTCAAACTCGAAATTTACGTACTGCGGGTCAGTTTCCTCTAACAAAATATCGTAGGCGCGCTTTTCGGCGTTCACGTGGCGCAGCTCGCAGTTGTGGTTGTGGTAGAGCAACTGCACGCCCTCGGCGGCCAGGGCTTCGCCAACCTTGTTCAGCCGCGCGGCCAGGTCGTGCATCGTGGCTTCGTCGCCGTAATCAAAGCGGTACATGCCGGTGATGACGACATATTTGGTGCCAAAGCTCTTGGCTTCATCGGCCACGGCCTTGGCGTCGCGCTCCAAGCTGCCTAAATCGGTGTGCAGGCTGACGACTTGTAAGCCAGCTTCTTTCACCAGCGCGTGCCAGTCCAGATTGCCGCCCTTGCCCACGGGCATGCCCGCGGCTTTGGTCAGCATCCGCACCATAAAGCCGATGGGATGGATCATAAAGCCGCACAATTCAATGCCGTCGTACCCGGCGGCATTCATGGCGGCAAGGGTCTCTCGCGCCTGATTTCCGTTGCTTAAAACGGTTCCCAGCATAAACTGCTGGACTGCTTTTATGGGCATGGCTCAGCCCTCCATCTTTACAATTTCGCCCGGTGTTACGCCGCTTTCGTTAAAGCTGTCTACACAGACCCAGTAGTCGCGGCCTACCATCAGGGTGGACAGCTTCACTTCGTCAACGCCATACACCAGCCAACTCTGGTACAGTTTGTCGGGCGCAGTGCCATAGCGCACGTTGCAGCCCTGCGCGTTTTCGATGTGTTGCCAGTTTACTTTACCGTCCAGCGCATCCAGCCGCACAGCGGCAGCTTTCGCGGCGGCGGGACGCTCGCCCTCACCGTTGCCGAACACCCGCAGGCCGCTCACACGCAGCGCCTGGCCGTAGGGCAGCGCACCGCCCGTCACACGGACATACCGCGCGCGGATGCCGTCGGCGTACTCATAGTAGCCGTTTGAGCACTCGCGGGCCACATCCTCGCGCAGCGTCCAGTTCTCGCCATCCAAACTGGTTTCAACCTTATAACAAGAAATCTGCGGCCGTGTCTCAATGTGCCGTGTCTTGCGGTCGTCGCCGTAGCTGTCAGCGGGGAAGTCCACGACCAATTTTTCATCGGCCATATTGACCTGAATCGCCCGCACGTCATAGTCGCGGCCCAGGTCGATGCACAACCACTCGCCGGGCTGGTCGCTGCCCGCGCTCCACCAGCGGCGGCAGTCCTCGTCCACGGCGTTGGCCGGGTCGCTGCCCTCGGCGGTGGAGGACTCCGTCACGGCCTTGCGGTAGCTCAGCAGCATCCACTTGGGCAGCTGGCTGGCGGCGTCAAACGGGCCAGCGGGGATCTCATGCGGGTAGTCGGCAAAGCTCTGGTTGCAGTAAAGCACGCCGTCCTTGTCAAACCCGGCCGGGAACAACCCGACGCGGCGCTCAAAATCGTGGTTGATGGAAATGCGCATCGTGGACGCATGCCAGTAGTTGCCGTACTTGTCGGCAATCGTGCTGCCGTGGCCCGCGCCGGTCATAAAGCCGCCCGGCACAGCGGAGAAGGGGTTCGACTTTTGCAGCGTGAACGGCCCCAGCGGCGACTTGGACGTATACACGCCGTCTGCGTAGGTGTTAAACTGTGTGCCGGGGCAGGCGTACTGCAAATAGTACGTGCCGTCGTGCTTTGTCATAAACGCGCCCTCAATGTAGGGCTTGCCGATAGCATTGAACATCGCGGTCAAGGCCTCGCCGTTCATGCCCGGCACTTGAGCCATCTGGGGCGGCAGTTCCAACTTGCCTGTTTCCTCATTATAGAACGGCTTCATGGATTTGTACAGCACGCTGGCCTCTTTGTTCACGACGCCGTTGTTGCCGGGGCGCTCGTAGCCCAGTTCGTTTTCACGGCCAAAGATCAGCTCTTTCTTCTCGCCAATCGGGGTCATCGTCTCCGGGTCCAGCTCGACGCCCCAGATGGGGGACATGTTGGAGCAGCCCCAGTAAAAATACACGCGGCCATCATCATCGCAGAACATATCGGGATCCCAGAAGTCGAACGGTGCGCTGACCTGGGTGAACGGCTCGGTCAGCGGGTCAGCCGTGCGCAAAATCGGGCAGTTGCGGCCCTTGGCGCTGGCGGAAAAATACAGGTAATCACCCACCTGGCGCACGTCGGGCGCGTAGTCGTAAATTTGCAAATCTGGGTCCGCGTGGAAGTCCCAGTGCAGCAGATCGTCGGAGTACCAGAACCCCGCCGACATCGATACAAACAGGTAGTATTTATTCTTGAAGTAAACGAGCGTCGGGTCCGCACCCTCGCGGAATCCCGCGACACGCTCGCCTTCTTTCATGTGCTGGTAGCGGTAGCCTAAATCCAGCGGGTTGCAGTAGGTTTTCATGGAAGTACCTCCCAAAATCAATAGGCAAACAGTTTCATGCGCAGCAGCGTTGGGCGGTTGTACATCATCTTGGCCACCTCGTCACCGTTCAAGCGGCAAGTCGTGTGCCACTGCCCATCCACAAAGCGGCCCTCTTCCAAAGAGAGAAAATCCACATTCGGCTTGGCTGGGTCGGTGGAAAGCACGACCGGGGAGCAGGCGTTGCACAGGACGAAAAATTCATTTTCTGCTGTCTGCAAGGCCATGCACACGCCGTCCTTGCGGGGGATGAACGGGTGGTTCATCATGGTGTGGATGGCAAAACCGTCAAAGTTCATCGTCATATCATCGGGGCGCTCACTGATGACCGCCTGCAAGAGGTTCGTGCCGTAAGCGTTCAGCAGTTGCGGCATCAGGCCGCGGATGGCATCGGCGTAGAACGCATACTCCGGCACGCTCTGGGGCGTAATGAGCAGCGGATCGCTGGTGTCAATGCCGAACATGGCCAGCGCGGCGGCATCCGGGGCGTCCTGGCTTGCGCCCATATCCTCAAACCCAAACGGAGAGAAGCACAGCGCATGGTAATGACCGACGGCGTAGACAAGGCGCGGGCCGACATGGCCGTGGGGCGCGGTCTCGGGGATGCACAGCGGGTTGCCGCGCTTGACATACTCATCGCAGACATCGCAGAAATCTTTCTGGTAGATGTCGGGCGCAAACACGGAGATGTGCGGTGCGCAGTGCTGCCAGACTTCCATCATGCGGGCAACGGGGCCGCCGCTGGGGTACTGCCCCGGCACCTGCCCACGGTTCAGCCAGCAGTTGACCGAGAGGGGCAGGGGATAGGCGTTATAGCCCGCCTTGGCGACCTGCTCGACGTAGGACGCTGTGTAGTAGGCGCTGAAAATTTCCTCGGCCACGCCACCGAACACGGTCTGCCAATCGCCGCTTGTCGGGGCGTTTTCGACGGCGGTGCGCACATCCTCGGTCATCTCGGCGGTGTTGGCCTTCAAATAGGCCAGCAGGTCGGCGGGCACGTCGGCGGCAAAGGCGGCATCTGCGGCGGCGGAATGTTCCCGTGCCGCGCCCTGTAAGCCGGTCTCATTCTCGACTTGCACCATCAGCACGGTATGCTCGGCGCTGTCCCCCTGCTTCAGGTGCGCCATCAGTGCGGCAAATGCGCGGGCATCGGCGCGGCAGGTCTCGGCACAGAATGCGGACAGCGTTGTGTAGCCCATGCCGTGGTACTGTTTCAGGCTCGTTTTCGGTTTGCCGGGTTCGACCTCGGCACGGGCAAAGCGGGTCAAGTCCTGCTTGACCCACGCGGGGGCGTAGTAGCACTGGGCGTTCTTCCATGCGCCGAACCACAGCAGCACCAGGTGCATTTTATGCTCGCGCGCACCGGCCAGCAGCATGTCCACGGCGGTGTAGTCAAACGTACCCTCGGTGGGTTCCAGCATCTCCCATGTGACGGGGGCCAGCACAGTGTTCAGGTGCAGTTCCTCGGCCTTTTCCCACACAGGCTGCATGGCCTCGGCGGTAGAGGACGCGGAGTTGTGAACCTCACCCGCGACCATAATATACGGCAGAATATTTTTCATGCTCTCACCCGTTTTTCTTAATGCCTTGCAAGACGCGGTTCAGCTGTTTCATGCTTTCTACGTCTGCACCAGCCTGTTTGAGCATACTTTCGATCGTCATGCGCTTCATGGCACGCTCCATCATAGCGACCAGCGCCGGGTTGTCCTTGACGGCGGCGGCCACGTCGCCACGGGCGGCAACATTCTGCTCATTCATCTTTTGCAAAATCGGCCCAACGTGGGGGTCTGCCATGGCGGCGGCCATGTTGTCCTTGATGGACCAGCAGGTCTCGTCCAGCTCGCCGTCAAACCAGTTGTTCACAACCTGACGGTTCGGCATGGAGTAGGCGGGGTTCGGCTCGGCAACTTTGTTGACCAAAATCACGCTGGAGAACCCTTCTGCTCGGGCTTCAATGCTGTGCTTGCCGGTGATGGGCACACTGAAAGTAAACACTTTATCGCCCTTTTGTGTCTCGACTAGATGGCCGTCTTTATACAGCGAGACCTCCGGCAAGTTGGAGTAGACCTTGATCTCGGTCACATCCTCGGCGCGGTCGACATAACGGCTGCCGCAGGTGTGGACGAACGGCTCCTTGCTCCAATAGGCTTTGTAGAGGTAGAAGGCATCCTTTTTGATTTTGCGGTCGAAGGTCACAAGGCCCTTCTGATTCTCGCCATTTTTGCCGCCCTCATCTCGGCCATCAGCGGCAAAGTCGAACATATTCCATACATGGGTCGCCCACAGCCAGGGGCGGTCGTTGATCATCTTGGCCATGTGCTCATGGTAGACGCACTGGTAGGTCTCGGTGTAGTCGCCCTTTTCGGGGTGGCTGGACTGGAAAGCCGGGTTTGCATCTGCGCCGTATTCGGAGAAGCCGATGCAGCGGTCGGGGTACTTGGTGTGGTACTCGTCAAAGAAGTCGTCATTCTGGTCCAGCTCGCCCAGGTACCAACCGAAATACAGGTTGTAGCTGTTCACATCGGGGATTTCGAGGATGGGGCTGGTAATCTCCAGCATGAATACATTCGCCATTGTGGTGGGGCGGGTCGGGTCCAGCTTGTGGGCCAGGTCGTTTAGGGCGCGGTGGTTTTCCAGCAATTCGTCATTGACCGGGCTGGCGGCAGTGATTTCGTTGGACAGGCCCCAGACGGCGATGCAAGGATGATTGTAGTTCTGGACAATCAGTTCTTCCATCTGGCTCAGCGTGTTGGCGCGGCCGCTCGTCATGTGCATCGTGATGTAGGGAATTTCCGCCCAGATGACAACGCCCTTTTCGTCGCACAAATCATAGAACGCCTGCGCGTGCTGGTAGTGGGCAAGGCGGATCGTGTTGGCACCCATTTCAAGAATCAGCGCCATATCCACTTCCATCATCTCTTTGGTGATGGCAACGCCCGCGCCCTTGCGGTCCTGATGGCGGGAGACGCCGCGCAGGGGATAGGGGCGGCCATTGAGGATAAAGCCCTTCTGCGGGTCAATCTCAAACTTGCGGCAGCCGAAGCGGGCGTTCTCAGTCTCGCCGTTGTCCAGCCGTGCGGTGACGGTGTAAAGATACGGGTCATCAAGGCCGTCCCACAGGCGGGCGTGCTCCAGCGTGAACACGGCCTTGGCCGCGCCGTCCTCGACAGCGGCAGACGTTTCTTGGCCGTCCAGCGTGAAGGTGACGCTCTGCGCACCCACGACGGCGGCTTCCACGGTGACTTCACAGCGGCGGGCAGCAAGGTCAGTGACAATGGGTGTAACATTGACCGGCACAGCGCCGTTTTCGGCCAGTGCAAAGTGTGCGGCAGGTACGATATACAGCGTCACATCGCGGTAAATGCCGCCGTAGAACGTGAAGTCGGCCTTTTGCGGGTAGACGGTATCATTGTCGCTGTTGTCAACGGAGACCGTCAACTCGTTTGCGCCATCATGCAGGGCGTCGGTAATGTCCACGCGGAACGTGGAGTAGCCGCCCTTATGCTCCGCCACTTTCTCACCGTTCAGGCTGACAACGGCGGTCATGGCGACGCCCTCAAATTCCAGCACAGCGCGGCCACCATCGGGCATCTCCGGCTTTTTCAGCGTGCGGATGTAGGTGCAGGTGCCGCGATAATAATCGTTACCGCCGTCCTGACCATCGATGGCGTTCCAAGTGTGGGGGAGGGTAACGGGCTCGCTGTGGCTTTCTTTCGTGAAAGTCCAGCCGGTATCTAACAGAATTTTCTTGCTCATGGGAAATAAACTCCTTGTTTAATAAACTCCAAAACCGAAAGGGCAGTTGCGCCCTTTCGGTTTATGGGAAAATCTTACTTCATGTTTTCCGCAATAATTTCCGCCTGTGCGGCAGCTTTCTTCTCGGCGATGGCTTTCTGAACTTCGACCATCTTTTCCTTGCTCAGGTCGCAGGTGCGCATAGCGACCAGAGAGACGATCCAGCCGAGGATGGGCAGACCAAAGTAGAGGAACATCGTCATGGCGAACAGTGGGGTAGTGCAGGGGTCGCCGGGCTGGGGCATCGTGGTGGTGTAGCCCAGCAGCGCAACTGCGCCGGTGGCAATCAGCGCGCCAAAAGAAGAAATCAGCTTATCCAGCAGGCTGTAGGTGCCGGAGACAACGGCGGGTACAAACTTGCCGCTGCGGTACAGCTCGTAGTCGATGCAGTCGGCCATGAAAGAAGTGCCACAGGTGGTAACGCACATCTTAGCGCCGTTGAAAGCCAGTGTCAGCAGGACGTAGATAATCATGATGGGACCCATTGAGGCAATCTTGGTGGGGTCAATGACAACGAAGTAGACGATCATGATGATGGCGATGGCCATGCTGACGGCACTCCACGTCACAATGCCCTTGCGGCTGCCGTGCTTGCCGGCGTACTTGGCACCGAACACCGCGAAGATGATGGAGGGCAGCATTGCCACAACGCTCAAAATCGTGGAAAGGCTCATGTTGCCGATGATGATGCCGAACAGCATCGTGCCGATGATGGATTGGCTGGCAACCTGCTGGGCAATCTTGTCGGATGCGTTGGACGCAATGTAGCACTGTAGGGGCTTATTGTTCTTTAGGACTTCCAGCATATCCTTGAGCTTGAGGTGTTCCTGCTTACCGATGCTCTCAAACGTTTCGGGCTTGTCGTACTGGGCGATGCCGATGCAGGTCAGCAGCACGCCGATGGCACCGACGATCAGAACGATATGCACGGCGCTGGACAGGAACTGCTGGTTGTAGGTGCCGCCGCACTTGGGCAGGAGGACGACGTTCAGCACAATGGAGAAAACCATCGGAACAATGTAGTTGAACACAGTTGTCCAGACGCCGATGGTCGGACGTTGCTGGGGGTCGTTGGAAAGGATGGGGTTCAGGGTCTGCACGGTCATGTTGTTGATGGTCATGCCAATGACATACAGCATATACAGCAGTGTAAAGACGACCACGCCGAAGCCCTTGCTGGACATGACGTCGAACATGAGCAGCAGGGCGACAGCCTCGATCAGAAAGCCGCCGACCAGCAGCACGCGGACCTTGCCAAAGCGGGTGTTGACGCGGTCATAGAGGAACGCAACCAGCGGGTCGGTGATGGCGTCAAAGATGCGGGTTGCGGTCAGGATAACGCCGACCGCCGCGGTGGCGACACCGTAGCCAATGCTGGCCGAATAGCTGGCCATACCGATAAGGGAGTAGACCGTCATGCCAAGCAGGGCGTTGCAGGCACACAGAATAATTTGCCAAGTCTTGGCGCGGCGGTATTGCACGCCATCGACTTCTGAGGCAGTGGGTTTCTTTTTGAACATTTTGTTTTCCTCCTAAAAAGTTCCGCAGTGGGATTTCCTTCTGACACTACTATACCAGAGTTTAATACCCTGCGAGAGACAAAAAACAAAAAAGATGGTTCAAAATTCGTGCAGTTTTGCATTAAACAAGAAAAATTATCCTATTTTACTAATTTATACACATACAAAATCTAAGCAATATGTTATGATACAGGTACAGAAAAAGCAACGCACTATAATAAAAGGAGAAAAGTCATGCAGAAATTTGAAAAAGGCTTCCTCGTCGGCGCGGCTACCGCGGCCCATCAGGTCGAGGGCAATAATATTCACTCCGACTACTGGGCGCAGGAGCAGCTGCCCCACACGAGCTTTACCGAACCCAGCGGCATCGCCTGCGATCATTATAATAAGTACGAAGAAGATATTAAACTGCTGGCCGACGCCGGACTGAACGCCTACCGCTTTTCTATTGAGTGGGCGCGCATCGAACCCGAGGAGGGCAAGTTTGACCCCGCCGAAATCGAGCATTACCGCAAGGTCATTGCCTGCTGCAAGGCCCACGGCGTCGAGCCGGTCGCCACGCTGCTGCACTTCACCAGCCCCAAGTGGCTGATTTCCAAGGGCGGCTGGGAGTCCGAAAGCACTGTCGACTACTTCAAGCGCTACGTCACCTACGTCATGGAGCGGTTGGGCAGCGAACTGCACTATGTCTGCACCATCAACGAAGCCAACATGGGCTTGCAGCTCGCGGCCATCTCCAAGCGGTTCCGCCTGATGGCCGAGCAGGCCGCCAAGGCTGCCGCCGCTGCGGGCAAATCTGCCGAGGGCACCGTCCAAGTCGGCATGAACTTCCAAAAGATGATGGAAAACATGAAGTACGCCGCAGCCGAGAACGCGGGCGTGTTCGGCGACCCGCAGCCGAAGATTTTTGTCAGCGAGCGCACGCCGGAGGGCGACCTGCTCGTGATGCGCGCCCACGCCGCCGCGCGGGAGGCCATCAAGGCCATCTGCCCCGAGGTCAAGGTCGGCCTGACCCTCTCGCTGCACGACTTGCAGGCGGAGGAAGGCGGCGAAGCCTTTGCCGCCGCCGCGTGGAAGGAGGAGTTCACCCACTACCTGGCCTACATCCAGGACGACGACTTCCTCGGTGTGCAGAACTATACCCGCACCTGCTATGGCGCACAGGGCCAGCTGCCCGCCCCCGAGGGTGCCGAGCTGACCCAGATGGACTACGAGTTCTACCCGCAGGCGCTTGAAAACGTCATCCGCAAGGTAGCCGCAGACTTTAAGGGCGATTTGATCGTGACCGAGAACGGCATTGCCACTGCCGACGATACCCGCCGCGTGGCGTTTGTGGAACAGGCGCTCGCCGGTGTGCAGCGCTGCATTGCCGATGGCATCCCCGTCAAGGGCTATTTCCATTGGAGCCTGATGGACAACTTCGAGTGGCAGAAAGGCTATGCCATGAACTTTGGTCTGATTGCTGTGGACCGCGCCACGATGGCCCGCACCCCCAAGCCGAGTCTGGCCGTGCTGGGCGGGTACGCACAGTAATTGTTTTTATGGCAGGGGACCGCTGTACGGCGGCCCCTTGTTTGTGTTATACTGGTACAAAGCGAGGTGCAGACGATGGATGTTCTTCAAAATATGATGCTCTTTTCCGAGCTGATCCAGTGCGGCGGCAACATTTATACATGGTGCTATGATGCCGACGGCAAGCTGCTGAAAAGCAACTGCCCTGACGAGGGATTTCTCTCCGGTGCGTTTGACTTGTTCGGCTGCAAACAGCGGATGATGGATTATGGCAAAGAATATACCACGCCGGTAAGCCTTGGTACAGCACTGGGCATGACGTGGGCTGCTGCCTTTGAGAAGGACGGCGATGCGCTCAAACGTGCGTGGGTCATCGGGCCGGTGTTCTATCAGGATGTGTCGATGCGTGGTATTGAGCAGGGAATGCAATATTACGGCCGCATGGAGACCAGCGTTGCATGGACAATGCAGCTGTACGAGGTTATTAAAAAAGTGCCTGTTCTGCAAAGCACGATTTTGAACCGCTACACCCTCATGCTGCACTACTGCCTGACGGGGGAGCATCTGGCACTGTCAGACCTGTACACCGATGCGCAGCCCATCGGCCACACGGCTGACCGTGACCCCGGCCACGACCGTCATAAAGTTTGGATGTCCGAGCAAGGTCTTTTGCAGATGGTACGCACCGGCGATTTGAACTATAAGCAGGCACTGTCTACCAGTATGGGCATCAGCGCGGGCGTGCCGGTGCGTACCGATGATGCCCTGCGCCAAAGCAAGACCAGTATCATTGTGTTTGCCTCGCTCGTCTGCCGCGCGGCCATTGAGGGTGGGCTTTCCCCGGAAGAAGCATACACGCTGGGCGATAATTACATCCAAGCCACCGAATCCGCCAAGACATTGAGCGATTTGAACCCACTGCCCGTGATGATGTATGATGATTTCATCCGGCGTGTCCACAAGTGCCGCACAAACCCTAAACTTAGTATGCAAGTGCAGAAGTGCGTGGATTATATTGAAATGCACCTTGACGAAAAGATCCGCGCCGCCGACTTGGCTGCATTGGTGGGCTACACGGAATATTACCTGACCCACAAATTCAAGGAGGAAACAGGCCTGAGTGTGACCGACTACACAAAATTTGCCAAAATTGAGCGGGCCAAGGTCCTTTTGAAAAGCACCGATCAGACCGTGCAGGACATTGCCGCCTCGCTGTCCTTTGGTACGCGCAACTATTTCAGCCGTATTTTTCAAGAAGTGACCGGTCAAACCCCGATGGAATACCGCGAAAGTTAAAGGAGTGTATACCATGTTCAGAGAAATCCGCAGAAAAACCAAAATCATCGACCGCGCGGTGGCCGAAGCACTATTGCAGTCCGGTCGCCGCGGTGTGCTAGCCGTGAACGGCGACGACGGCTACCCCTATGCCGTACCTATCAACTATTTCTATGACAAGGACGCGCAGAAAATCTACTTCCACGGTGCACGCATCGGGCATAAAGTTGATTCCCTGCGCGCCTGTGATAAAGTCTGCTTTACGGTCTATGGCAACGAGCGTATCAAAGAGGAAACATGGGCACCGTTTGTGCAGAGCACCGTCGTCTTTGGCCGCTGCCATTTGATGAAACATGACGTGCAGGCAATGGCCGTGCTGAAAAAGCTTGCTATGAAATACTACCCGACCGAACAGATGGTAGAGGAAGAAATCGACAAAGCAGGTAAAGCTGTGCAGATGTTTGAGATTGAAATTGAACACCTTAGTGGCAAAGAAATTCAGGAAAAATAAAAGAAATCGCCCCGGAAAGCAACCGCCCATAACGATGCGGCATACGGTTGTTCTCCGGGGCGGTTTGTAGTGTACGGGCAAAAAGGCGGTTCTCATCGCTTGCGGTATTCCCCCGGCGTGACACCGACAGCCTTTTTGAAGTGCGCAATAAAGCTGGCTTCATTGGGGAAGCCGACCAACGCGCCGACTTTGTAGCTGGGAATTTCTGTAACGTCCAGCAAATTTTTAGCGTGCTGGATGCGCAGAGCGTAGATATACTGTTTTGGTGTGCAGCCGATATACTGCTTGAACAGACGAATCAAGTAGTATTTGCTGGTACGGCTGATTTTGACCATCTCATTCAGCGTGACGTCCTCGCGGAAATGTTCACCTAAATACTCTTGCAAAGTCTGCACGCCGTAGGGGATAACGTCACAGCTTTTCGCCTCATCGGACTTCTTTTCCAAAATGTCCAAGAGTAGATGCTGGAGCTTTACGGAAGCATCTAAGTTCCTGCGTACCGAGGGCGACAGCGCAGCTTTCAGCACGTTTTCCAGCATACGCTGGTATTCCTCCTGCACTTTATAATGAAACACCGGGGCTGTACCGCCAAAGTAGGCGCGGTACAGCCCCGCAGCAATTTCCCCACCAAAATGCAGATCGCTATGTGTCCACTTATCGTCATCGGTACGGTAGGCATGGGGCTTATGGCAGTCGATCAAAAAGCCGTCACCGCTTTCCAGTAAGTAACTTTGCCCCTCGTATTCCAACACGCCCGCGCCCTCGTAGGTAAAAAGAAGCAGGAACGAGGCATAATCCCTGCGTGCAGTATAGTAATTTGCGGTGGACTTCATATAAGAAAACGTCTGAGGACAAAGGATAAAACGGCTTTCCTCATCTTTGACCGGGGGCAAGACCAGATAGGATGTGCTGCCCTCAATTTTGAAATCTGCCGCCGTGATGGCCGCCAACTCGGACGCAGCCAGCTCCGACTTTTTGACTGTATCGGCGGTATAGCAACGTTCCAGCGTGTGTAGCGGGATTCCTTTGAACATGGTGAACAAGCTCCTTTTGTTTGCAGGGCAATTTCTAACAGTATTATAGCAATAAAACCGCTTATTTACAATATTTTTTAGTGTTATAATTTGAGCGAGAACAGTATGTTCCCACTGCAAAAAAGAAGGAGAAAAGCAAATGGAAATCACAGAGTTAAAAACGCTGCATATGACGGATCCATTGGGCATCGATGTAACTCCATACTTCTCATGGAAGCTGCGCAGCGAACAGCCCGACACCGTGCAGACACAGTATCAGTTGACTGTGACCGACCCAGATGGCCGCACGGTTTTGGATGCAGGTCCTATCGCGACCGACAAAAACACCTACATTGCCTATGCAGGAGAGCCCCTACGCTCCCGCAGCCGCTACACAATAGAAGTTTCAGTGCAGGACAACCACGGAAACACGGCCAAGCAAAGCGGCTGGTTTGAAACGGCGCTGCTGGCCGCAGATGAGTGGACAGCACAGTGGATCGCACCGAAGAAAAAGGCCAAGCCAAGCAAAAAGGGCTTTGGCAACGGACGCCCGGCAACACTGTTCCGTCAGACGTTTTCCGTGAACGGGGAAGTCGTCTCCGCACGGCTCTATGCTACCTGTCACGGTGCCTATGAAGTCTATCTGAACGGCAAAGCACCCGACGCCCGTGTCTTTGCACCGGAGCATACCGTGTATGAAAAGTACCTCTGCTACCAGACCTATGATATTCTGCCGCTGCTTCGCGCGGGCGGCAATGCCATCGGCATGGTTGTGGGCGACGGTTGGTACCATTGCCCGAACGCGAAGCCCAACATGAAAACCGATGCCCAGCATGCGGCGCTGTATCAAATCGAATTGGTTTACCGCGATGGCTGCCGTGATGTCATCGGCTCGGACGAAACGGCCCTTGTCTCGGACGGTGCGGTGCGCTCTGCCGACTTATACGCCGGGGAGCAGTACGATGCCCGCAGGGAGCAGCCCGGCTGGGCCTGTGCCGACTTTGATGCCTCTCAATGGGAACACGCAGTTACAAAAAAGTACGGCTATGAAAGCCTGAAAGCCCAGTTTGGGGAACCGGTCATGCGCGTGGCCGAGCTTAAGCCCGTCGGCATCAAGCGCTCCCCAAAGGGCGAAACGATTCTGGATTTCGGTCAGAATCTGGCCGGGTGGGTGCGCGTGAAAACCCACCTGCAAAAGGGCCAGACCCTGCGTATGGAACACTGCGAAGTGCTTGACAAGGATGGAAACTACTACAATAATATTCTGTCGGCCGGCGGTGCAGGCGGCGGCTGCGACCAGACGGATGAATTTATCAGTAATGGCGGCGAAGAAACCTATGAGCCGCATTTTACCTACCACGGTTTCCGTTTTGTGCGGCTGACAATCGATGGAAAAGCACCGGCTCCCGATACACTTAATGGCGACGGCTTTACCGCTGTTGCACTTTCCACGCAGAAAGAAGAGGTGGGCAGCTTTGTCTGCTCTGACGACAAGCTGAATCGGCTGTACCAAAATATCCGCTGGTCGCAGCGCTCGAATATGCTGTCTATCCCCACCGACTGCCCCCAGCGCGAAAAAGCAGGCTGGACAGGCGATATGCTGGTCTATGCAAAAACGGCTCTGCTGAATGAGGATTGCACCGCACTTTTCACCCGCTGGCTGTACAATATGCAGTGTGATCAAGACGCTTACGGCATTGTGCCGATGGTCGTGCCGGAAAACGGAAACTACCCGATGACCGGGAAGATGATGCAGCTGAGCAGCGGCGGCAAGGGCAAGGGAACCTCCTCCGGCTGGGGTGATGCCGCAGTCATTGTGCCGTACTCCATGTACGAAATCACCAGCAATACCGAAATTCTGAAGCAGCAATATTACTGTATGCGCCGCTGGGTTGACCACATCATCCGGCAGGCCGCTGACAACAAGCCGAAAGACTGTACCCGCCCGGAGGGAATTGAGCAGTATCTTTGGGATACCGGTTATCATTACGGCGAGTGGCTTATTCCCAGCCAGAACAAAAACGGGTTGGATATGAAAAATCTCGGCACCATTATGAAGATGAGCGCCGCCTACACTGCGCCGATTTTCGGCTGGCTGTCCGTGTCCACCTTTGCCCAAATTGCAGCCATCCTCGCGCAGGATACGGCAGACAACGCCCTGTATGAGACGGACGCGCAGAAGTACCGCCCTATTGCCGATAAGATGAAGGACGCGATTCAGAAAGGTGTCATCGGAACAGACGGAAGCATGCCCGCCGACTTGATGGGTGCGTATGTGCTGCCCATCTACTTTGACCTCGTGCCGGAAAAGCATAAGCAGAAGTTTGCGGATGCACTGGTGCAATCCATCGAGAAAAACGGCGGCTGTATGGATACAGGATTCTTGACGGCACCGTATCTGCTGTTTGCGCTGGATAAAATTGGCCGCACCGACCTTGCCTATCAGCTTTTGTGGCAGACTAAGTGTCCCTCGTGGCTGTCGGAGGTGGAGCAGGGAGCCACCACGATTTGGGAGAACACTTTCGGCTATGATGCTGACGGAAATCCCGGCTCGCTGAGCTTCAACCACTATGCCTTTGGCTCGGTGGCGGATTGGATCTTCCAGCGGGAGGCGGGCATTGTTCCGTTGGCTCCCGGCTTCACGAAAGTTCGCATCCGGCCAATACCGGACGGCAAACTGACGGCGTGCAAGCGCACGTTCCAAACCATGCAGGGTGAAATCTCTGTGGATTGGAAGCGGGAAGGGGCGGACTTCACGATGGATGTGACGATTCCCTGCAACACAGCAGCGGAAATTATTCTGCCCAACGGCGAAAAAACAGAAACAGGAAGCGGGGTCTATCACTATGGCTGCAAAGTATGCGTACAGTAACGAATTGAAAGCAAATGCCGTCGGCACCGACTACGATATGTGCGAGCTGGCATTGAGCGGCAAAATGGGGATGACGGCCAAGATTCTGAAATTCCAGACCGATGGATTCCGCCCCAAACGTGCAGAGAAGCAGGTCGGCACCTACCCGCTGCGCGATGGGCAGACAGGAACCTATTATGCGTTCACACCCAAGGAAAAGCAGACGAGCTACCCGGCCATCATCTACTATCACGGGGGCGGGTTCATGTTTCCGGTGCAGAAAGCCATGATGCAGAACAGCGAAATCTTTGCCGCTGAATGTGGCGCAAAGGTGTTTCTGCCGGATTACCGCTATGCGCCCAATGTTTCCTGCGGCGAAATCGTGGCAGACTGCTGTGATATGCTGCAATATGTGTTTGAACACGCAGCGGAATTGCAGGTAGATACCGAGCGCGTCATGCTTTACGGTGACAGTGCGGGCGGTGCTTTGGCGGCCTGTACGGCGATTTGGAACCGCGACCACGGTCATTACCCGCTGCGCGGGCAGATGTTGATCTACCCGGTCTGTGACTGCGATTCCGAAAAGTATCCGTCCGTCAACGAATACCCCTATGCAGTGTGGAGCCGCAAAGCAAATGCGTCCATGTGGAAGCTGTATTTCCACAAGGGCGTTGACCGCATAGAGGACGTTGTTCCGATGAAAAACGACTGCCACGATCTGCCGCAGGCGTATGTGGAGCCGCAGGAGATGGATGTTCTGCGTGATGAAGCCATCGCCTATGCCAACAAGCTGAAGCGTGCGGGCATTCCTGTGGAGTGCAATCTGATTGGCGGCTCGTTCCACGGCTTTGATGCCCAGCTGAAAAGTCCGCTGGTAAAGCGTGTTTTTGCCCACCGCTGTGAGGTCATCCGCCGCTGGCTGGCGTAAGAAAGATGCAAAAAGCGACCCCATCCCGAAGCCGAATCTGCCGGGATGGGGTTGCTTTTTGTTCTTACTTTGTCAGTTCACGGGCCATCTTTACCACGCGGGTTGCATTGATTTTGACTTGTGTCAGCGAGACAACACCATTGGCGATGCCCTGCAAAAGGTTCTCATAATCGCCCTTGTTGCCCGGCATGAACAGGTCACCGCCCGCGGCGGCCACAAGCTGCGCTTGCGAGTCGCGGTGGATGGAGCGGCTGTCACCGGCCATTGCTGTGACCCAGTCGGTCATGACAATGCCTTGATAACCGTACTCGGCGCGAAGAATGTCCTCAATCAAGCCGCGATTTTCAGCCGTGTGGGTGCCGTTGAGCAGATTGTAGGACGTCATAACGGCCTTGGGCTGGGATTCCCGCACACAGATGCAGAAGCCTTTTAAGTAAATCTCGCGCATAGCGCGTTCCGACACGATGCTGTTGTTGCGGTTGCGGTTATACTCCTTATTGTTGGCGGCGTAGTGCTTGATGGTTGTGCCGCAGCCCTTGTGTGCCTGTACGCCGCGGGTCATGGCGGCGGCTATCTTGCCGGAAACAAGCGGGTCCTCGGAGTAATACTCGAAGTTGCGGCCACAGCGGATGGAGCGGTGGATGTTCAGCGCCGGGGCCAGCCACAGCTGCACACCAAAGCGCTCCATCTCCCCGCCCACAATGTCGCCGCACTGCTCCACAAACGCAGGGTCAAAGCTCTGCGCCAGCGCCGTGCCGATGGGAATGGCCGTGCAATATTGGGTCTTGATCTCGCAGCCCGCTTTCGGCTTTCTGCCGCCGCCGGTCAGGCGCATGAGCAGCTTCATCGGGCCGGACAGCATATCCTGAATGGAATCCGGCAGCTGGGCGTTGCCCACGGCGTGGATGCCCTTTTCATCCTCAAAGTATTCCTTGGCAAGGCGCAGCCCGGCAGGGCCGTCGGCCATGATAAGGCTGGGAAAGCCTTTTACCTTGTCACAGCTTTCGCCAGCCGCGCCGCAGACGCGCCGCCCGGCAGAGCCGACCATGCTGGCAAAGCCCTTTGCGTTGGGGTCAAAGTTGCCGATGAGCAGCAGGGCGGCTTCTTCCTTCGTCAAGGCATCGACCTCTGGCAAAATCTCCTCGGCGCGGTCATACTCGACTGTATGCGTGGCAAAGGCAGTGGGGGAAAGCTCCAATACAGGAACCTCCGCAGGGCGCGCAGTCGGGGCAGCAGGGGCAGTCATGTCGGCAAAGTCAACGCTGCCCAGCACGTTTTTGGCCTGTAAGACCGTGACCGTCTCGCCCAGATGCAGCACGGCGGCGGGGGTGTTATCAGCGCTGTCTGCACCGACGCGGACGATGTAGTCACCCGCTTCCAGAATATATGCACTCGTGCCTTCATCGTAGGCGGCCATGCCAGCAATGTCAAAGCTGCAAGATACGGTTTCACATTCAGCGGGGGCCAACTCACGGGTTTTGGCGAACGCGCAAAGCTCCTGCTTGGGCTGGTCGAGCTTGCCCGCGGGCTTGCTCAAGTACACCTGCACGACCTGCCGTCCGGCTGTGTGGCCGATATTTTCAACGTCCGTGCGCACAGTTATCTGTGTGCCATTTACTTCGACCGCGGCCGCACCCATGCGGAAATCCGTGTAGGAAAGTCCGTAGCCAAAGGGGAACAGCGGCTTTTTGCCAAAGGCATCAAAGTAACGGTAGCCGACATAGATGCCCTCGCGGTAGCGGGTATCGTTCCTATCCTCAAAATCGGGCATTTCGGGGTAATCCTCAAACGCGGCCCAGGTGGTCGTCAGCTTGCCGGAGGGGTTCGCCTTGCCCAGCAGAATGTCCGCCAGTGCGCAGCCTGTCTCGACGCCGAGCTGAGACAGCAGCAGAATATTGCGCACTGACATGACGGGGGTCAGGTCCACCACGCCGCCGACATTCAGCACCAGCATAAAGCGGACAAACTTTTTATCCAGCGCCAGAATATCCCGCACTTCCGAATCGGTCAGTTTGATGTCGCCTTTTTGCGGTGTGCGGTCATTGCCCTCGCCGGAAATGCGGGAGACAACATAGATGGCCGCATCGCCCTCAGCGTTCAGCGGCAGAGCATATTCGGGCTCGGGCATGACCTTGCCCATGCCAAAGAGGATAAAATTCTGTTTGGCCGCCTTGGCATCCTTTTTCAGCTGCTTCAAAAAGGCTTTGTGCGCTTTCTCCCGCGCCTGTTCGTAGCCGGTGTGCCATTCCGCCCCGGTCAGGGTGAAGCCCGCTTCCCGCAGACCCTCCTCGACCGTGACGCTGTAGCGGGAGTTTACCTCGCCGGAGCCGGTGCCGCCGCGAATCGTACGGCGCACACCGCTGCCGTAAGCGGCCAGTGTGCAGGGCTTTTCCAGCGGGAAGCTGCCGTCCTTTTTCAGCAACACAGTACACCCGGCCAGCCCCTTGCGTAACGTTTCAATATGCCGAGCTTCATATTCGGCCATTGCAGTGGTATTTTTCATAGGATTCTCCTTTTATTTATACCTGTCCAATCGAGTAGAATCGGCGGGTGCGGCCGTCTATAACAGCCGATTCCGTAATTGTGAACGCATCGCGGCAGCAGATGTCGGCGCTGGACCTGCCCACCAGCACTTCAATTTCGCCCTTTTCAATCAGCCATTCGTTCTTGCTGTTTAAGAACGCCGTCTGGCTGGGGGCAATCGCAAATGTCACGGTCTTGCTCTCGCCGGGCTTCAGCGCCACGCGGGCAAAGCCCTGCAGCTCCATGTTGGGGCGCACCATGCTGGCGTGGGGGTCGCGCAGGTAGAGCTGAACGACCTCGGTGCCCGCAACGCTGCCCGTGTTGGTCACACGGACGCTGATATTTACGGTGCCGTCCGGCTCAACCTCGCGGCGATCAAGCTGCAAATCATCGTAGGCGAACGTCGTGTAGGACAAGCCAAAACCAAACGGATAGCGCGGCGTGTGGGGGCAGTTGACATACTCCGGGAAGCCGATGCTGGCCCCCTGATGCCAAGCCGAGCCATTGGGGTGGTTATAGTAAATCGGTTCTTGCCCGGCATTGTACGCCACCGACACGGGCAGCTTACCGCTGAAATTGACCTTGCCGGTCAGCATATCAGCCAGCGCTTCACCGCCCATCTCAGCGGGCGCCCACGCTTCCACCAGCGCGTCCAGCAGCTCATCGGCAGCATCGGAGGACGCCGGGCGGCCGTCAAAATGCAGACCTACCAGCGGCGTGCCCAGCTTGGCGGCCTCGCGGATGAAATGCTCCTGACAGATGGGCAGGTTGATGTCGGTGCTGTCCACGCCCTCGCCCATCGTGGAAACGGAGCTGGAGCTGTACCGCCCGCCCAGCGTCAGCAAGCAGAGGTCGGCGTCCTGCACTGCGGCCAGCGCCTCGGCATAGCCGCTCTCGTCGGTGCCCGCAATCGGGTAGCCACGGGTGTAGGTAATCTCGCAGTCCGGCAGCGAGGCGCGCAGGGCCTCCAGCAGCGAGGAACAGCTCGGCTTGATGGCGTCGGTGATTTGCTCAAAAATCGGTGCATCGTCAATTTGCACCTGTGTGCCGGGATACTTGGGGTAGTCTTTCGTGATATAACCGCCATTCTCGTCAATGCCCGCAATCGAACAAGCCATCGCGCAGACGGATTCCTTCATGCTGATGTGAGTGTACCCGCCGAACAGATACCGCGCCCGGTCAGCGTGGGGGCCGACGACGGCAATTTTCTTGACGGACTTGGAAATCGGCAGCACGCCGTTGTTTTTCAGCAGTACAAAGGATTGCGCGGCGGTGCGCTTGCTGACGGCCTTGTCCTCGGCGTGTTGGAACTCATCGGCCCGCACGTCATCGGGCAGGGCAAAGGGATGCTCAAACAGCCCCATGCGGAACTTGGCGGTCAAGATGCGCCGCACGACGGTGTTCAAAATCTCCACGTCGGCTGTGCCGTCAGCAAACCAGCCCATCAATTCATCATTGTACGCTTCCTTTTTCGGCCACTCCATGTCCATGCCCGCCTGCATCGCGTGCAGACCTGCGTCAGCCAGGCTCTCGTACAGGCCCTGCTCATTGTAGGCGTTGGCGATGCCAGTATAGTCTGACACGGCCAGCCCGTCAAAGCCCAAACGGTGTCGCAAAAGCTCGGTCAGCAGGGAATAGGACGTTGAAGCGGCCTCACCGTTGATGGTACAGTAACAGGGCATGACACCGCGCAGGCCCGCCTCGGTGATGGCGGCCTGGAACGGCTTGCAGTAGATCTCTTCCATCAGGCGCGGCGGGGTCAGACTGTCCGCGCCATGGATGCCGCCCTGGGAGTTGTGGAACCCCGCAAAATGTTTGGCAACAGCATCCGCCCGCAGCCCGTCGGAGCGGGTCTGTCCTTGAATGCCTTTTGTGAAAGCGCTGCCCAGCGCGGCGGCAAGAGCCGGGTCCTCGCTGTAGCTTTCGGCCTGCCGCCCCATACGGGAGTCGCGGCTGACATCCAAGACGGGCGCCAAAATTTGCGAAATGCCGAAACATTTTTCCTGCCGCGAGACGATTTCGCCAATTTCTTTTTCCAGCGCCGGATCCCAGCCGGAGCCGCGCCCGATGTTGGCGGGGAAGCTCGTGTTGCCCGCAATCATGCCGCCGCAGACACCCTCCATGTGGAAGATGGCGGGGATGTGGTGGGAGCTTTGCTCTATGACCATCGTCTGCATTTTGCGCTGATACTCGGCCACAGCCTTGGGGTCGGTCAAATCGCGCATCTCCATGCAGGAGATGCTGCCCATGCCATTGCGGCAAGCCTCGCGGTACATCTCGCTGCTATCGCGCCGCATGATAAGCCCCATCGGGTAGATGCAGACAGTCTGCGCCATCTTCTCTTCCAGACTCAGCTTGCCCAGCAGGTCGTCGGCGCGTTCTTCCGGGGAAAATGCCGGATTTTCGTATTTTTCCATAGTTTTTCTCCTTTGCCTTTTTCTCTATTATACGGGCAACATTGTCCGGCAAGGGAGAGAACATTTCATGTTTTGGGATAATTATTAGGAAAGTTTACGCGGTCGGCAGTACACGCACCCCGGCTTCCACAAAAGAGGCAATCGTATCAAGTTGGGAAGCCGCCAGTTCCGGCGAGGCGTTGTGCAGCCCGACCAGACCGCTTAACAGAAACACCAGCACTGCACCCAGCCCTTCATAGCGGGCGCTGTCGATGCCATCTGCCTGCACTTTTTCTAAGATGGCCGTTTGCAGATAGGTGTTGAACTGCCCCATGGCTGCGGCGGGGATCAGTTTGAAATCATCCGAATAATGCGCCATAGCTGTGTACATTTCCCGCACAAAGCTGCGCGGGTCGTCCAGTAGGTTCTGTGCGCCGCTCATTTCTTTCAGAATCTCGGCCACAGCCTCCTGCTCCAGTTGGTCAACCAAGTCGTAGACCGTCTCATAGTGGGCATAAAAGGTAGTCTTGTTGATCTCTGCGCGTTCAGCAATTTCCCGCACCGTGATTTTTTCCATTGGCTTTTCCTTGATAAGCTCGTAAAACGCGCTGCGGATGGCACGTTTCGTTTTCTTGATGCGCAGGTCCATAGTACATACTCCCGTCAATTTTTCGCTTTTTTGCCGTTTATCCAACGAATTGGCAGCAAACCGTTGGAAAAGCAACGATTCCACCGACATTTGCAGGTTGTGAACAGGCTTCATTACTGGTAGTATAACACCAGAGAAGCAGATATGCAACAAAAGTTGTTTATCCAAAAACTGTTTATTAAGAAAAGGAGAACGCCATCATGGATTTTAGCAGCGTACAGGGAAAAGTCGTCATCGTCACCGGGGCCAGCCGTGGTATCGGCCGCGCGATTGCCGAGTGCTACGGCGCGCACGGCATGAAAGTTGTCTGCGCCGCCCGCAGCGCGGAGCAGGGCGAAGCCGTGGTAAACGACATCCGGGAAAAGGGCGGCGATGCGCTCTTTATCCAGACTGATTGCAGCAAGACCGCCGCCATTAAAGAACTGGTGGACAAGACGGTTGCTCACTACGGCAAGCTGGACGGAATCGTCAGCAATGCGGGCATCGGCATGGGCGGCACGCCGCTGCATGAGTACGATGTGGCCGACTACGAAAAAATTTTTGCCTTGAACAGCGAGGGTGTCTTTGCGGGCATGAAGTACGGCGCTGAGGCAATCCTCAAGAGCCACAGCGGGGGCGGCTTCCTCATCAATGTGGCATCCATTGCGGGCCTTGTGCCGCAGCGCGGTCAGGCTTTGTACAGCGCCACTAAGTTCGGTGTGGTGGGTATGACCCGCGCCGCTGCGCTGGATTACGCGGCCTACGGCATCACGGTCAACGCCATCTGCCCCGGCTACACGAAAACGAGCATCTTTGGCGATGCGCCCGCCGCAGCGATGGATTTCTTTGCCAATGATTGCCCGGCCAAGCGTATGGGTGACCCGGAGGAATGTGCGGCACTGGCGCTGTTCCTAGCTAGTGACCTGGCGCGGTACATCACAGGCGCGGCCATCCCGGTGGACGGTGCGCTTTCCGCAGGACACCAGAGCATCAGCAGCTGGAAGCATCCCGAAATTCTGACCGATGGAAAGCTGAACAGCCAAAGCACGATTGCGGCCTTGATGGAGAACGACACCGCCAAGGCCGTTATTGAAAAGTTCCTGCCCGGCTTTTCCGCCAATGAACAGGCAAAAGCAGCCTACGGCATGACGTTCGGCAAAATTGGCCCAATGCTGGGGCTGCCGGACGAAGCCCTGCAAGGCTTGCTGACGGCACTGGATAACCTGTAAATCTCGTAGGAGGTCTGCCCCTTGAAAAACGAAGCTCTGTTTCGCACCGGTTCGGTCTGGCGTGCAATTTTTACGATGGCTGTACCGTCCGTCGTGGTTATTCTGGTCATGTTCCTGTATAATGTCGCCGATATGTTTTTCATCGGCTGTCTTGGCGATACGGCACAGGTCGCGGCGGTGTCGGTGGTCGGGCCGGTGTTTTCGATTCTGGCCGCCGTTGCCATGATGCTCGGCGCGGGCGGCTGCACGATCATTGCCCGGTGCTTCGGGGCCGGGGAAGTGGACAAGGGGCATATCTATTCTGCGTTGTGCTTTTGGGCGGGCGCTCTGTTGGGCGTAGTGGTCTGTGCGGTACTGCTGGTATGGGGTACACCGCTGCTGCAAATGCTCGGCTCCACCCCGGAGACAACGCCCTACGCCCTGCAATATATGCGCGTTCTGGCGTTCGGCGCGCCATTTCTGATTCTGGCAAACGCGCTAGCCATGCTGCTGCGTGCCGAGGGCGCTGTGAAAGACGGCTTGATTGGCAACCTGCTGGGTACGGTCACAAATCTGCTGCTGGACCCGCTGTTCATTCTGGTTTTCCGCTGGGGTGTCATCGGCGCGGCAGCGGCAAGCGTACTGGGCAATGTGGCGGCAACCGGATTTTATATGCTCTACATCATCCGCAAAGGCACGGTGCTGACCGTTGACCCACGCCCGGCGCTGCAAAAGCCCGCGGCCTTAGGCGAAATCTTGGTAATCGGTCTGCCCAACGGTATCAGCAGTATGCTTTCGGGGCTTGCTTCTACGTTCAGCAATCGGCTGCTGTCCGCCTACGGCACAGGTGCAATCGCCGCCATGGCCGCTGCGGGTAAAACCACAATGCTGATTGGCATGGTCACAATGGCGGTCTGCATGGGGTGCCAACCTTTGCTGGCCTACAGCTACGGGGCGGGGGATAAGCCGCGCTTGCGCCGGCTGCTGAAAAATATTGCCCTGCTGACGATGGCTATTGGTCTTGTGACGGGTGTAGTGTGTCTGCTGGGGCGCGGGGCGCTGATTGGTATGTTTATCAAAGAGCCGGAGGTCGCCGCGCTGGGCGAAGGCCTTGTCATCTGGCTTGTGCTGGGCAGCCCGGTCATCGGTCTGACCTACCTTGCCACCAACCTTTTGCAGTCTGTCAACAAAGCCATTCCGGCAGTTGTCCTCTCGCTGCTGCGGCAGGGATTGCTGTTGCTGCCGCTGCTCTATGGGCTGAACTTCTTCTTCGGCGTACCCGGTATCGCCGCCGCCTACTTTGCCGCAGACACGGGCGCAGCGCTGATTGCCACCGTGATGATGGGGCATATTTGGAAAAAGGAACTTTCTTAAAAAGTATCCTGAATCCTGACTTTTTGGCTTTGCTGAAAGAAAAATATTCTATACAATAAAATCAGTGCAGTGGCAACCACACATTCAGACTGTCGGCCGACTTTCTGTAAGGCTGAATGTGTGGCATTTTTTATAGAACGGAGCATCACATGAACAATTCGATAAAACTTGGTGTTAATACGTTCGGACTCGGCTCGGTGCTGCAAGAGATGGCGGAGGATGAGCTTTCTCGCACATTTTTGAATATCGGAATTCAATGCGTTGAGCCGTGTGTTTTCTTTATGGATTCCCCAATACAGGTGGATAACAATGCGGCTGCGGCTGCATCCGGTGCATGGCAGGGCATATGGCTGTCTCAGAACGCTGCTGAAAAAATCAAAAAAATCAGACAGTATGGCTTAGAGATTCATGGCGCACATGCCATGAACATTCAGAATCAGCGATCCGCTGACAGCGCCATACGGTTTGCAAACGAGAACAAGCTCACCTATCTGGTTCTTTCCATTGAAACAGACAGCGTCGAAAAGATGGCAGAGAAGCTGCCGCTGCTGCGATATATGACAGCAGAATCCGCAAAATTTGGTGTACAGCTTCTCTACCACAATCATGTCGATGACCTTAAACCCACGGCACAGGGCTGCGTACTGGATTATCTGCTGGAGAGTATCCCGGAACTGAATATACAGTTGGATCTTGGTTGGGTGCAGTTTGCAAAGGAAGACTGTCTGCAAATCATGGAAAAATACAGCCCCAAAATCAAAAGCTTGCATTTCAAAGACATATGGCCGGATGCACAGCCTACCGAACGCTCCATGTGCTTTACCCCCGTGGGAGAGGGCTGCATTCCGCTTCCGGAAATCATGCATGCCGCACAAAAGCTAGGCCTCCCACCGTATGGCTATGTAATCGATCAAGATGCCAGCACGAACTGTATGCTGGATGACCTGCGCACCGGAGCAGCACATATTTTGCAGGAAAGCCGCCTTGCCGATTCGGCGGGTATTTACAAGGGTGAGATTCCACTTTCCCTTATGACGTTTCCCCTTTGGCGGGAAACGGTGCATCATGGTATGAGCTTTGATGAACTCTGCCGCATGACGTCCGAGCATGGTATTAAGGCAATCGACCTAATGGAAATTGAGTTGAAAATGTATGACCAAGAAACGGTCAAAGCCGTGCTTGCACAGTATCAAATGACCGTAAATTGCTTGATTTCCTCAGTAAAAGTCTTTACAGATGATGAGCAGACAGTACAACAGACGCCTTTGAAGAGCATCCGGACGGCAGAGGATTTAGGCGCACCGTTGCTAATGCTCGTTCCGATGGCTTCACGGGATGCGGAGATTGCCGATGGACTGACGCGGGATGAAATACTCAAAAAATGTATCCCGCCGCTGCAATTTGCGGTAAGTGCAGCCAAGCAGCATGGTATACAGATTTGCGTGGAGGATACGCCCCCCTGCCGGATTCCGTTAAGCTCTGCCGCAGAATGTAAGGCCCTGCTGGATGCTGTTCCAGGTCTTGGTTTGGTATTTGACACCGCAAATATGCTGGCGCAGGGTGAGGACCCGATGGTGTTTTATGAGCAGATGAAGCCCTATATTTGCCATGTCCATCTGAAAGATGCAGTAAAAACTGCACGAAAAAGTGACGATTGCTGCAAAGACGGCACCTATCTTTCCTGCTGCGCATGGGGAAAAGGAACGATTCCGATTCAGGCAATTTATGAGCGTTTGAAGCAAGATCACTACACCGGAAGATGTGCAATTGAGTATGTTTCTTCCAAGGAACATGGGCGGATTGCAAATCATATTCAACTGCGAAACTTTATTCGTGCGCTGGGTGAAGCGAAGGAGTGATACCAAATGAAACAATGGGAACTGTTTGAATTGACCCTGCCGCTGCAAGGCAGCGACGCAGACTGCGAAAAAGTTGAGGCCGCCTTTACCGAAAACGGTGCCACAACTACCGTGCGAGGTTTTTGCGATGGCGACGGCATCTGCAAGGTGCGCTATTTGCCCACAGCGCCGGGTGTGTGCAGCTGGAAAGTCAGCGGCCCAGTACAAGCCACGGGCGAGGAAACCGTTGCACCCGCCGCCGAAAACACCCACGGTCCCGTACGGGTGCAGGGCATGGGCTTTGCCCACGCGGACGGCACACCCTACGTGCCGTTTGGCACAACAGTTTATGCACTGGCGCATCAGCCGGACGAACTGGTAGAGCAGACGCTGACCACGCTGGCACAATCCCCGTTCAATAAAGTGCGGCTTTGCATTTTCCCAAAAAGTTATCAGTACAATAGCAATGAGCCGCTGTACTATCCCTTTGAAAAGACCACCGACGGCAAATGGGATGTCCACCGCCCCTGCCTGGCCTTCTGGCATCGGTTCGAGAGTATCCTGCGGCGGCTGGACTCTATGGGCATTCAGGCAGACTTGATTCTATTCCACCCCTATGACCGCTGGGGATTCAGTATGCTCTCCCACGCGGAGGATTTGTGCTATCTTTCCACGGTGCTGCACCGTCTGGCGGCGTTCCCCAACGTGTGGTGGAGCCTTGCGAACGAGTATGACCTGCTGCCCGCCAAGACGATGCAGGATTGGTACGGGCTTGAGGATTTCATCGCCGAAAATGATCCGTTCCACAACCTATACTCAGTACACTACTGCTTCAAGCCGTGGGATTACAGCCGCCCGGCTGTCACCCATGTGTCGGCGCAGACCAAGACTGTCAGCCGCGTTGCCGAGTGGCGCGGACACTACAAAAAGCCTATCGTCATCGATGAGTGCTGTTACGAGGGTAACTTCCCGGAGCCGTGGGGCAACTTGTCCGGGCGGGAGATGGTTTACCGCTTCTGGTGTGTGGCGGCCACGGGCGGCTTCTGCACCCACGGCGAGACATTCCTCGACGATGAGAATGAAATCGTCTGGTGGGCCAAGGGCGGCACACTGAAAGGGGAGAGCCCCGCGCGCATTGCGTTTCTGCGCGAAATTATTGAGGCGCTGCCCGGTGTACTCGAACCCATCCCCAACCCGATGGCGAGCATGATTGACCCTGCCGGACGGGATACCATCCGCGCACAGATAGCCTTTCTCCCCGCCGCGCGCCGCCACACGATTGAGGTGATACTGGACACCGACCCGCTGGAAGTGCGCACTTTGGTCGAAAACGAAATGCTCTACGAGGGCCACTGCGGCGAGGACGTTTATCTGACTTTCTTCCGGCGTCAGTGCCGCGCCCGCACCACGCTGAACCTGCCGGAGAGTGGCAGCTACCGCGTCGAAATCATCGACACATGGGCCATGACCCGCACTGTCGCAGCCGAATATGCCAGCGGCAAAACGACGATTGCCTTGCCCGGAAAAGAGGGCATAGCGGTGCTGGCTGTGCGCATAGGTAATAAAGAATAAGAAACGACAAAGAAGCCACTCTGTATGGGCATTTCATGCGGGGTGGCTTCTTTGCTGTGGGTGGAAATTATGGATTGTACCGCTTGGTTTCGTAGTGCATATTCATAAAGCGGTCATGTTCTTTCTCAATCAACTTGGAATCATGAACACCAATCGCATACAGGAAAGCATAAATGTCCGAGGATATGATGTTCTTGTTGATTTGCACAGAATGTCCGTTCCATTTATAGTAGTCCGAGATGGCCATAGCCATAGCGGCGTAAATGCTGGCTTCCAAATCGACATTTTCGTGGTGCGGAAAATTTGCTTTGTAATTCTGAATCAAAAACGCTTTCATCCGCTTGGAGTAGTCGATGGTTTCAGTGTGGATGTCAATGATGGCCCGTGTCTGTGCGGCGTGTTTTTGCTGAAATTCCAGAATCAGCGTATCCATTTCCGCCCAGTGGGTGGAAGAATCGGTAAAACGGTTGTCAACTTCGGGAATTTTCTCCCGGATAAAATCCATAAATTCCCGGTACAAGTCGTTCTCAATGCGCTCCGCGACCTCGTACTTGTCGTGGAAGTGCGTGTAAAATGTGTAGCGGCTGATGAGCGCGGCATCCACAATTTTCTGAACAGTGATTTTTTCAAAGGACATCGTCTGTGCCAACTCAACAAAGGCGTTGATGATGGTCTTATCCATCCTTCGGTATGCAGCGCTTGTCTTGTCCATTGTGAACCTCCCACAATCAATTTCAAATCTATTGTTAGTATACCAAACATAGTGTTAGTTGTACAGACGGCGAGGTGAAAATTGAACGACACAGCCACGTTGAATAAATGTATAATCAACGTAGAAAGGAGGGAAAAGCATGAATACTTTTCCGAAAGATTTTTTGTTGGGTACGGCAACGGCTGCGCATCAGGTCGAGGGTAACAACATCCACAGCGACAACTGGGTGATGGAAAACATGAAGTACACCACCTACCAAGAACCCAGTGGGGCGGCGGTGGATCACTACCACCTATATCGGCAGGACATTGCCATGATGGCCGCAGCAGGGTTCAACGCCTACCGGTTTTCCATCGAATGGGCGCGCATTGAACCGAAAGAGGGCATTTTTGACGAGAACGAAATCGAGCATTACCGCAACGTGCTTGCCTGTTGCAAGGAGTACGGTCTTGAGCCGATGGTGACGCTGCATCATTTCAGCAGCCCGGCGTGGGTCATCACAAAGGGTGGCTGGGAAGCTGACAGCATTGTGGAAGACTTCAAGGATTATTGTGTTTATGTAATGGAGCGTCTCGGCAGTGATATCCATTATGTTAACACCATCAACGAAGCCAATATGCGTCTGCAATTTGCCCGTGTCATGGACAATTACGCCAAGCGCATGAGCCGAAACGCCGCAGACAATTTGCAGGTCGGTGTGAACGTGCAGGAAATGATTGCACTGCAAGCCAAGATGTTTGAGGAAAGCAAGCGCCTGTTCCGGCTCAAAGACGGCATGACGGTGAACAACTTCCACAGTGCCTGCACACCCCACGGCGATGCACTGATTCTATCCGCCCATGCAGCGGCCAGAGATGCCATCAAAGCGATGTACCCGGAAACAAAAGTTGGCCTGACACTGAGTTTGCACGATTTTCAAGCTCTGCCCGGTGGAGAGGAAAACAGCGCCCGCCTGTGGGAGGAAGAATTCCTGCACTATCTGCCGGCACTTCAAAATGATGACTTCATCGGTGTGCAGAACTACACGCGGGAACTGGTTGGCCCGGATGGCTCGCTGCCCGTGCCGGAGGGGGCAGACATCACCCAATCCGGCTATGAATTTTACCCAGAAGGATTGGAACATTGTATCCGCAAGGTACACACGGCGTTTAGGGGTGATATTTATGTAACGGAAAACGGAATTGCCACCGAAGACGACCAACGGCGCATCGAGTTTATTCAGCGGGCCATCTGGGGCGTGCGGCGGTGCATTGCAGACGATATCCCGGTGAAAGGTTATTTCTATTGGTCGTTCATCGACAACTATGAGTGGCAGAAGGCATACAGCATGAAATTCGGTCTTGTTGCCGCAGACCGCAACACACAGAAACGGACACCCAAGCCCAGCTTGACGTTTTTAGGCAGTATGCGAAATCAGACGACCACGCAGTCCGGTATCTGAGAAGACGAGGGGCGCTGAATGGAATACGAAAAGCTTTTTAAGACACAGCCTGTCTGGAAATCCATCTTTTCTATGGCAGTTCCCACGGTCATCTCCATTTTTGTGATGATCCTCTATAATCTCGCTGATCTGTTTTTCATTGCACAGACAGGCGATGAAAAGATGATTGCCGGGGTCTCTGTGGTCACTCCGCTGTTCAGTATGGCAGCATCGATTGCCACCATGCTGGGCAGCGGCGGCAGTGCTTTGATTGCAAGAGCACTGGGGGCCAAAAAATATGAAAAGGCGCTGGATTATGCAAGCGTCTGCATCTGTGGCTCTGTTGTCATTGGATGCATCCTTATGGTGAGTATCTACTTCGCCAAAACACCGTTGCTTCGCTATTTAGGGGCGGATGACGATTTTACGTCCTACGCTTCAACATATCTTTCATTCTGCGCGGCAGGCGTACCCTTTATGCTTCTGTCACCAAGTATCGGTGCTGTGATACGCGCGGAAGGCAAAATCAAAGAAAGTATGAAAGGAAGCCTTGCAAGTTCCGGGTTAAATATTGTGCTGGACGCGCTGCTGATTTTTGTGCTGAAGCTTGGTGTGGCCGGGGCAGCAATCGCTACGGTGCTAAGCAATATTTTCACCTGCGGCTATTTTATCCTGCGTGTCCTGCCGAAACCTGAGCTGGTAAAGCTGCATTTGAAAACGATATTGCGCTCTGCGCGGGCAAATGGAATAGAAATATTCTCAATCATTGCGCTTGGTCTGCCCAATGCGCTGTCCGGCATTATGTCCAGCCTTGCGGGAACACTCTCCAACCGCTGTCTTTCGGTGCATGGTGCAGGGGCAATCGCTGCATTTTCGGCGGCTTATAAGTGCAATGACATGATGTGCATGATTGTGATGGGCATCTGCATGGGGGTTCAGCCACTTTTGGCATACAATTATGGTGCGCAAAACACACCCCGATTGAAAGAGGCTACCCAAAAGCTGGGCATATTGGCTGTTGGAATCGGCACGGTAGGAGCGGCACTTTGCTTTGCCCTGCGAGGTAAAATCCTAGCTGTATTTTTAAGAAGTGCAGCGGTATATGAACAAGGCCTTTCAATGATGCCGTACTTGCTCGCAGCGCTGCCGGTGATGGGAATATTCTATCTCGGCATCAACTTTCTGCAAGCCGCCGGAAAGGCCAAAACGGCCACGGCTATCGTAGTGGCAAGGCAAGGGTTGTTCTTAATGCCTGCCATCTACATCTTGAATCGGCAATTTGAGATGAAAGGTATTGCGATTGCCTATCCATTTGCAGATTTTGTTTCAAGTGTACTTGTTGCACTGATTTTGCTTGCTCAATATCAAAAGCTCAATGATCCCAAAGGACGGGTGTAAGCTGTCTTAATAGAACAAAAATATCGCTCTGCACTACATATGCAGGGCGATATTTTTATAGAACTCTATTTTTACTTGACTTCCAACACCACCGTGACCGGCTCACAGCCATCGCAGCGGGCAGTCACTTTTGCGGTGCCTGTGGTAGCCGCAGCGCGAAGTATAGCCTGTGCGCGGCCAAAGTGGGTCAGATGGTGGTCAGCGTGGAAGGTTTCATCCGTGCGTGTTCTGGCGCTGCCCAATCCTGCAAGGGTAACGCAGTCGCCCTCCACCTGCACATAAACGTCCATGTCCTTAGCAGGTTTCAGCTTTCCTTTGGCATCTGTCAGACTGATGGTCAGGTAGCATAAATCCTGCCCATCTGCGCGAAGAAGTGTTTTTTCTGCCTGTACAGACAGGCGCGTTTCTTTTCCGGCTGTGGTCAGGGAATCCTCGCCCCAAAGGGTCTTATCGGTGCGGTATACTTTTGCGGTGAGCGTTCCCGGCTGATACACGGTTTTGAAAATCGCCTTATTTTTCTTCAGTTTTTTCTTGCCGATGCGCTTGCCGTCCAGATATAACTCGGCATATTGCCCCAGACCGTAGACTTCAACCTCAGCTTTTGTTCCCTCAAATCCGTTCCAAGACCAGCTATGTATGGCGTTCGTCATGCGCCAAGCGCCTTTGAAATATTTATGCCCGGTCAGACTTACCGGCTTTACCGCAATGTACGGGCGCGTATAGGTGCCATATTCGATCTGCATATAGTAGTCATTGGCAGTCAGATAGCCTGTTGCATCGACTGTGCCGGCACCATCAAACAGACCAAGCGCACCCCATTCGGGATAGTCCCATGCACCGCAGGTCCCTGCTTCGCCCAAATAATCCCATCCGGTCCAGACAAAGTCACCGATGATTTGGTGGTGCTTCTTTACAATTTCCCAGTTGTCCACAATGGCGTGGCTCATGGTCTCGGTGCCGCAGTAAATGCGATTCGGGTCACGGGCAATATCCTCCTCATAGCGCGGTGTTCCGTAGTTCAGGCCGAGAACATCCACATAAGGAACGAGCTTATCCGTGTTGGTGGCACTCTTTTTGCCTTTGGAGGCATTCTGAATCAGTGCGGGCAGCAGATTCATAACTGCGTTGAAGCCCGCCGAACCCTGTTTGTCGAGACCGGCCATCACATCCTTGTTTTTACTGGGGTCCAAAGGCTCCCGCTTATAGTCATTGTCCTCTGTGTAGAGTTTTTTGCCGCCCATAAGCATCAGGTTGGCACCGATGGTAACGATGCGGGTGCTGTCCAGCGATTTGACCAATTCCGTCTGCTCTTTCAAAAGCTGGATACCCTTGTCCGTACCCAATTCGCTGTTCTCATTGCCAACGCTGTACATGACGACGCATGGGTAGTTATAATCGCGGTTTACCAACGCTGCAATGTCGGATTTGTAGTTTTCTACAAAGTCGTGGCTGTAATCGTGGTAGGTTTTGGTAATGTACCACATATCGAAGGTTTCGTCTATTACATACATGCCCAGACGGTCACAGGCGCGCAGGATGGCACGGCTTGTTGGGTTGTGCGAACTGCGGATGCTGTTATAACCGGCCTCCTTCAAAATACGGATGCGGCGTTCGGCAGCAGTATCAAATTCACAGGCACCCAAGAAGCCGTTGTCATGATGAATACAAGCACCACGGAATTTCACTTCTTTGCCGTTGACGCAGATGCCGGTCTGAGCACTCCAAGTAAGCTGGCGGATGCCGAACTCGACTTCTTCTGTATCGGTGCCACAGCTAAGTACCGCGCGGTATAGGTTCGGATGCTCTGCATCCCAAAGCTTTGCACGAAAAATTTCAATATCTCCCAGCATACCCTCGGCTGCCAGTGCTTCGCCATCGTAGATTTTTACAGTAGTTTCGGCCGGGGCATCGGCTGTCACGGTAATGACAGCGGGGAAGATAGACTTGGTGGTAATGCGGACATTGCGGATATGCTCTTTCGGCTTGATGACCAGATGTACAGGTCGGTAAATGCCGGAGCCGGAATACCAGCGGCTGTTTGGTTCCAGACTGTTGTCAACATCCACTTTCAACAGGTTGGTTCCCGCCTGCACTACATCGCTGATGTCCACTGTGAACTCTGTGTAGCCGTAGGCGTGGTAAGCCAACTTCTTGCCGTTTACATAGACAGTAGCACAGCGATAGACACCCTCAAAGACCAGTGCAATATATTGCCCGATTTGGTCGGATGAGATTTCAAAATCCTTTTCGTACAGGTATCTTCCACCGGGAAAATAACCGGAGTTTGCGCCATTCAGGCATTTGCTCCGGGGCTCGGTAATCATGGCATCGTGGGGCAGATGTACTGTTGTTACCTCATCGGGCGTATCATAGCGGCAAAACCGCCAGTTCCGCATAAAATCGTTCGTCATATGTGTATCCTCCTTATGAAATTGCTTGCCGGCCAATATGTTATATTTATCATACTATATTTATTTTTGTTGCGAAATGCCGGAAGTGGGCTTATCATCTTGAATTTTGTATCAAATATGCTACAATTCAAATAAAGGAGAGCACAGAGCCTATGATTTATCACTACTCGTCCACAGACGGCATCCATGTGCTGGAATCGGTCAATGCACAGGAGGACACCGCATCGGCAGGGCAGTTTGGATTATCGCGTCATAATAATGTCCTGCACACCGAAAACCCGTTTCAAATTGTCATTCTCAGCTATGATCCCAGCTTACGCGTTCCGTGCCAGATCATCGTAATAGCGCCGGAGCATTATTCCTATGTGGAAATGGATGCAGAAACATTCGCACAGCAGACAAAGTCCGCCGGGCTTCACCAGCATAATACTTTTGAGCTTGTCTATGTGCTTTCTGGGACACTGTACCAAAGCATTGAGTCGGAACGCCACGTTTACCCGGCCAAGAGCTGCTTGCTGTTAAACCGCAACGTTCGGCATTGCGAGGAATACGGCACAGCATTTTGTACGGTCACGCTTTCCCTGTCTGCATCCTATTTCAAGGCGCTGCTGCACGATGACAAAGAGCAAGCGTTCAAGGCCAATCAGCTTTGGAATGACAGTACGGACCTTAAAGATTTTCTCTCCTTGGAATTGTCTGACGAAGAAAACAACAGTAAAAATTATATAGATTTTATTCCGCGAACGACACAGGGAAGTCGAAGCGGCGAGGTGGAACGGCTATTTAACAAATTGACGCAGACACTGATTCAGCCCGGCCCCGGAGATACGTTTTTCTTCCGTGGGTACATCTGCCAACTGCTCAATCTGCTTTGCCAAAAAGATATGTATACAACGCACCCTATTGCAATTGGCACCCAATCCGAGAGCCGCATCTTTTCCCAAATTACGCAGCTATTGGAAGAAACCGATGGGCGCATCTCGCGTGAATTGCTTGTTGAGAAACTGCGCTATTCCGGCAGCTATCTGAACCGAATCGTGCAGACCTATACAGGAATGAACATTACCCGGTATGCGCTCTATTTCACAATAAAGCGTGCAGCCGATATGCTTTCCAACACCAACAAAACTATAACCACGATTGCGGGCGAGCTTGGCTTTACGAACCGGACCTATTTCTACAAGGCGTTCCAAAAACATTACGGTCAAACGCCCCGCGAATATAGGGTGCAGCATAGAAATTTTTGAAAGCAATGCTTTATGGCACAAAAAGCCCCCTGCCTTGCGTTTTGCATGGCAGAGAGCTTTTGCGACTTATCACGCCAGATTGCCTACTTCATATTTGTTTCCACGCGCGATGTCACTTTTGAAGCGGATACACCGCACGTGGCCGAGACATTCCGCAAGGAAGCAATAAGGGCGGATGCCATCATCGATCTCCAGAATCTCATAGGGCTGCAGCTGCATAGAGAGCAGTTCCACGAGAGGATGCTTTTTGGTTTGCTTTGTAAATTCCATCGCTGTATAAGGGGAGCTGCCCTCATACCGCAATGCATAGCGGCTGGGATAGGGGAAAAACGAGATTCCGTTGGCCGCAAGCATGCTCTCTTCCGCCTCGATTTCCGGGGAGCGGAAGTGGTAGATCCGCAATGTGGGCGGCACACGCCGCTTGGGACACCATTTCGGGACATTTACTTTCGGGTCATCGGACTTAAAAATAATGACCTTTTTGCCGCCAGTGCAGTATTTTGTGTTCAGCTTCATGCGCCGCCCGTGAATCGTTTTCGTTTCTGACCCGGCGTAGAGCTTGCAATCTGGGCAGTAATAACATTTGAATTTGCGTACT
>ERZ1026874.196-NODE-196-length-42168-cov-12.612732_pt1 | contig 42168 bp, 35 predicted proteins | sample MGYA00380167_ERZ1026874 | MGnify/ENA primary metagenome ERZ1026874 (study PRJEB33269, sample SAMEA4719803) | human gut metagenome | biome: human-associated habitat; feature: organic feature; material: feces | place: Cameroon | collected 2013-10 ...
CCAGCTGGTGTACCGCACGGCCATCATCAACAGCCTGTGGGTAACGCTGCTGTCCACCGTGGTGGGGCTGGTCATCGACTTCTTTTTGGCACTGGCGCTGTACAGCGACCATGGCCGCAAAAAGACGCTGTATCTTTCTTTATTGAACCTGACCTCCACTTTTTCCGGTGTGCCGCTGACCATCGCGTTCATCACGATGATGGGCACTTCCGGTGTGCTGGTGCTGCTGGGCAAGCAGCTGGGCATCAGCCTGCTGGCCAATTACAACCTGTACTCGATGACCGGCATGTTCATCATCTACGCTTACTTCCAGATTCCCATGGGTACGCTGCTGTTGCTGCCCACCGTGGACAAGGTGCGGCGGGAGTGGAAAGAAGCCGCCCGCCTGATGAACGCAGGCAGCATCCGCTTCTGGCTGCAGGTGGGCATTCCCGTGATGATGCCGGGCATTCTGGGCACCTTCAACATGCTGTTTGCCAACGCGGTGGCCGCCTACGCGACGCCGTACCTGCTCATCAACAACAGCATTGCGCTGCTGCCCATCAAAATCGTGGATATGTTTGTAGGCGATACCCGTCAGCGGCCCGAACTGGGCAGCGCCCTCTCGCTGGTATTGCTGGGCATTGTTGTGCTGGAAATCTGCCTGAGTAACCTGGTCAAGCGGCATTTTGAGAAAGGAAACCGGTAACATGAACCAACATACACTCCCCAAAGCGATCTGGAAAACCATCGTTGCCGTGTTTCTTTTGATGCCGCTGGTGGTCACAGTCGTCTATGCGTTCTCGGCCCGGTGGGTGCATATTTTGCCAGAGGGCTTTACCCTGCACTACATCGCCGCCACGCTGACAAACCAGAAATTTTTACTTGGCATCGGGCGCGGGCTGCTTATCTCCTTTGTGCCGGTGGTCATCACCAATGTCAGTGTACTGCTGGCCTTGTATGTGGTCATCGTCTATCTGCCGGGGCTGGAAAAGGTGGTGCAGCTGCTCTGCCTGATCCCCACTACGCTCAACGGCATCATCCTGGCCACCTCGGTGCTGGGCACGTATGCGGGCACCAACACCCTTTTGGCCAATCGCATTGTGATGCTCAGCTTCATCTACTGCGTGTTCATCATGCCCATGACCTATCAGGGTTTGCGCAACAGTCTGTACGCGGTAAACACCCGCGGTCTGCTGGAAGCCGCCGAGATGCTGGGTGCGCGGCGGTTCCACAGCTTTTTGACCATCGTGGTTCCGGCCATCCTGCCGGGGCTTTGCAACTCGGCTTTGATGTGCCTTTCGGGGCTGTTCGGCGATTTCGCCATCATCAAAATCATCGCGTCTTCGCAGTTTGAGACCGCCCAGTCCTACCTGTACCGCAACCGCGCCCAGGATACCCAGGAGTTGAGCGCCGCCGTGGTCATTCTGCTGCTTATCACACTGCTGATCAATTATCTTGTACACAAAAGTCAGGACCCGGCCGACCGGGTATCCTAAGGAGTCCGCCATGTCTTACATTACCTTTAAAAATATCTGCAAAAGCTATGACAATAAAACCCAAGTGCTGAAAGGCATTGACCTGGAAGTGGAGGAGGGCGAGCTGTTGACCCTGCTGGGTCCCTCCGGCTGCGGCAAAAGTACGCTGCTGCGCTGCCTGGCCGGGTTGGAGCAGGTGCAGCAGGGGCACATTCTGCTGGAAGGGCGGGACATCACCAGCCTGGATGCCCGCCAGCGGCAGATTGGCATGGTGTTCCAGCAGTACAGCCTGTTTCCCAACATGACGGTGGAGCAGAACATGGCCTTTGGGCTGAAGATTCAGCGCTTAAGCAAGGCCGAGATCAACGACCGCATCACCGAAGCGCTGGCCATGGTGGGCTTGCAGGACAAGGCCGAGGCCTACCCGGCCCAGCTTTCCGGCGGCCAGCAGCAGCGTGTGGCACTGGCCCGCGCCATCGTCACCCGGCCGAAAGTTTTGCTGTTGGATGAGCCGCTGAGCGCCATTGATGCCAAGCTGCGCAAGAGTTTGCAGGTGGAGATCCGCCGCATCCAGAAGCAGCTGAACATTACCACCATCTTTGTCACCCACGACCAGGACGAGGCCATGGTCATGTCCGACCGCATCTGCCTGCTGAACCGCGGCAAGATCGAGCAGATGGATACCCCCATTGCCATCTACACCCACCCCCGCACCAAGTTTGCGGCGGGCTTCATCGGCAGCTACAATGTGCTGGAGCCGCTGGAATTTGGCCGTGTGACCGGGGACATCGACTTGCCCGCGCAGCCCATTGCCATCCGGCCCGAGGTGCTGAATATTGCCCGCGAAAAACAGAATTTACCCGGCACCTACGATATTGAGGGCACCGTCATCGACAGCACGCCCCGCGGCAATGTACTGCGCTACAAGGTGGATGTGAACGGTGTGCAGCTTTCCGCCGATACGCTGTTCCGCAGCTTTTCGATTTATGAGAACGGCAGCAAGGTCTGGCTCTCGCTGGAAAAGCGCAACTGCCTGCATGTGGAGGAGGAAGCCGTATGAAAAAGGATTGTTTCGGCGGCCCCGGCCAGTGGTACAAGGGAAATTTGCACTCCCACACCACCAACTCGGACGGGCACCTGACCCCGGCACAGGCGGTGGCACTGTTCCGCCAGTACGGCTACAGCTTTTTGTGCCTGAGCGAGCACGACTACTACACCGACCTACGGGCCGAATTGGACCGTGAAGATTTCATCTTATTGCCCGGCGTGGAAGCCTCCAGCTGGCTGGTGCAGCCGCCCAAGGATCCCGCAGCGCTGCAGGAGCTGGCAGCGCTGAAAGAGAAAAATGCCTCGATGCCCGAACTGGTGCAGTTCTGCTGCACCCATGGGACCGGACTGCGCAAGACCCACCACATCCACGGCATCTTGGGCAACGAAGCCATGCAAAGGGCGGCCGGAGACAATGTTTTGCACCATGGCGAACGCCTGACCCCACCGGTAGCCGTGGGCGATTGGGACGGTTTGCAGGCTGCGCAGCAGTTGACCGACTACCTGAAAAGCCGCGGCTGCTTTACCACCTACAACCACCCCACATGGTCCCGCGTGGAGATGGCCGATGTCGTCGGCCTGCAAGGGGTCTGGGCCGTGGAAGTATATAACTACGGCACCGAGGTAGAGTGCGGCGAGGGCTACGACACCGCCTTTTGGAACACGATGCTGCAGAAAGGCACGCAGACAGGCTGTTTTGCTTCGGACGATAACCACAACCCTGCCAAGTTTTTTGACGCGCTGGGCGGCTGGGTCTGTGTGAAGTCCGAGGAATTGACCCACGAGGCTATCGTAAACCACCTGCTGGCCGGGGATTACTACGCCTCCGCCGGGCCGGAGATCACTGCCTGGGGTGTGGATGGCGACGATGTGTACCTGATCTGTTCCCCTGCCGCGCGCATCAACTTTATTGTGGGCGGGCTGGTCGGCAGCAGCGAGACCATCTTAGAGCATGAGTCTCCCCTGACCCACGGCCTGCACACGCTGCGCGGCGGCGAGACCTGGGTCCGCGCCGAGGTCGTCGACCACCAAGGCCGCCGCGCCTGGACGAATCCCATCTGGCTGTAAGCCTACTATAATAGATAAGTAAAAACGAACTGCCTTGCGGGGAGGTTTTCCCTGCAAGGCAGTTCGTTTTTACGTTTTGTATTATTTATTCGCTATTATACAAAAGGATTATAAAAGCGACCAAACTTGATGGTGACAGTCAGGCTGACCAGCAGCAGGGCTGCACCGAGGGCCAGAGCGATGAAATCACGCCGGGCGAAGGGGCGGCGAACGTACCAGGTGCGCTTGCTGCCCTTGCCAAAGCCGCGCAGCTCCATCGCGTTAGAGATGACGTCGATGCGGTTAAGGCTCGTTAAGATCAGTGGCAACAGAATGTTGACCGAGTTTTTCAACCGCTTAAAGAACGGCTCACTGCGGCCAAGCTCCACGCCGCGGGCCTGCTGGGCCTGGCTGATGCTGTGATAGTCGCGCTGAATGTCCGGGATATAACGCAGCGCAATAGCCACCGAGTAGCCAATTTTATACGATACACCGATGCTGTTCAAACTTGCCGCAAACTCACTGGGGTCGGTAGCCGAGATGAACAGGATCGCCACCGGCAGCGCCACGAAGTATTTCAGCGAGATATTGAACATGTAAAACAGCTGTTCGGCCGTGACATCGTACCGCCAGAACAGGTGGCACAGCACCGTGCGGGTGCCGTACAGTGTGGTGCCCTGGTTGGGGTCGAACAGGAAGATGAACAGGTCGTTCAGAATCAAAAAAACAAGCATGAAGACCAGCATAAAGCTGACTTCTTTGATTTTAATGTGGCTGAGTTTGAACGCCGCAAAGCTGACGGCCATCAGCCCCAGCAGCACCCAGGTGTTGTAGGTGATCATGCTGGCAAAGGTAAACAGCAGAAAAAACGCCAGCTTGGTGGTGCCGGTAAGCTGATGCACCACACTTTTGCGCGGCAGGTAGTTTAAAACGGTCTTAGCAGCCATGGGCGCGCACCTCCCTGTCGGCGGCAATGAACCGCTCCACAAAATCTTCGGCCGGGGCAATGCCGCAGCGGTTGGCCAGCGTGTACAGGCTGGTCTCCTTTAACGCTGCGCGCTCGATGAGTTCCGGGTCGCACAGCACGGCGGATGCACTGCGGTCAGCAATCAGCTGACCGTCGCAGAATACCAGTGCGCGGGGGGTGTACTCCAGCATCAGGTGCATGTCGTGGGTGATCATCACCACGGTCACGCCGCGGGTGTTAAGGCCCTGCAAAAACTCCATAATGTCGGTGTAATGGCGGAAATCCTGGCCGGCGGTAGGCTCGTCCAGCAAAATCAACTCAGGGTCCTGTACCAGCACGCTGGCGATAGTAACGCGCTTTTTTTGGCCGAAGCTTAATGCCGAGACCGGCCAGTTGCGGAAGGGGTACAGGCCGCAGACTTTCAGCGTATCCTCGACCTTTTCCCGAATCTGTTCCTCCGTCAAACCGCTGCCCTGCAGGGCCATGGCGACCTCGTCGTGGATCATCGTTTTCGAGATCATCTGGTTGGGGTTCTGCATCACGTAGCCGATGTGCTTGGCGCGACGGCGGATGTTTTCGTCTTTCAGATCCTTACCGTTCAGGTAAATTTCGCCGGAGTCCTGCGTTTCAAACCCGCAGATCAGCTTGGACAGCGTGGATTTGCCCGCGCCGTTGCGGCCCACGATGCTGACCATCTCGCCCTTGCCGATGGAAAAGCTGACATTTTGCAGGGTGCGCTGGCCCCTGCTGTAGCCGAAGCAGAGGTTTTTCACCTCCAGCAGCGGCTCCGGGGCCGGTTTGGGGGCGGGCAGCGGTTCGGCCTGAAACCAGCTGTGCAGGCGGGCGGTGTCGGCCTCGTCCAGCACCACCGAATTAATGTGCGCGGGGTGCTTTTCGGGCGTGACGGCAATGCCCGCGTAGCGCATGGCCGTGAGGTAGAGCGGCTCACGGATGCCGTTCTCGGCCAGCAACGAGCCGGAGAGCAGCTCGTCAGGGCGCAGGTCTGCCAGGATACGGCCCTCGTTGACCAGCACGATGCGGTCCACATTGCGCCAGAGGACGTCTTCGAGACGATGCTCAATAATCAACACCGTAGTGTCAGTTTTTTGCTGGATGGTGTCGATCAGCTCAATAGCCTGCTTGCCGGTGGCGGGGTCCAGATTGGCCAGCGGCTCATCGAACAGCAGAATTTTCACATCGTCCACCATGACGCCTGCCAGGCTGACGCGCTGCTTCTGCCCGCCGGAAAGCTCATGCGGAGCAAAGCCGAGGTGATTTTCGATGCCCACCAGCTCAGCGGCATGCTGCACGATCTCTTTCATTTCCGGCTGCGGGGTGCAGTTGTTCTCCAGCGAAAAGGCGATGTCCTCCCCTACCGTCAGGCCGATGAACTGGCCGTCTGGGTCCTGCAGCACGGTGCCCACATGGGCTGCCAGGTCAAAAATGCTGCTGTGGGGGGCGTCCACGCCGTCCACCGTCAGGGTGCCGGTGCACTCGCCGGGGTTGGAGAAGGGGTTCAAGCCGTTGATGCAGGCGGCCAGCGTGCTTTTGCCGCTGCCCGAGGGGCCCGCGATAAGCACACGCTCGCCGGGGTAAATATCCAGGTTGATGTCCTGCAGGGTAGGCTTTTTCTGTGCCCGATACTGGAACGAGAAATTTTTAAAGGAAATGATGGGGGTCTTTGCAGCCATACGGCACCTCACAAACAAAGTGCCTTCCCGCCTATGTGGGAAGGCACAAGGGTTATATCGGGGGGCAATGACACGCAATTACGAGTGCCGATACAGCGAGCGAGGTATGCCAGCTGCTAAGCAAAAAGCGCAGGTAATACTTTGTGTATTACCGAGCATTTTTGCAACGCAGATGGCGTACCGCAGCCGCTGGAGCGGTGCTTGGAATTGCGGGGAGTTGCCTTATTACTCCTTGTCCAAAGAGCCCTTCTTGGCGATGGTCTTGGTGTAGGCCAGCACCAGCAGGCCGCCGACGACAACAGCGGTGATGATGTTGGAGATTGCTGCGAAAGCGCCCTGGGCGAAGACCTTCTTGACAGGCTCGGCATAGATGAGGATGTCCAGCACCGGGGCAACCACGATCCAGGCGATCAGATGGGCGATGACGTTGGAAATGGTGTAGGTGATGACCTTGCCTTTATTGAAGTCGCCTTCCTGCAGGTTCAGCTTTTTGGCAAACAGGCCGACCACCACGCCGGTGAAGGCAGAGGCGATGACCCAGCTCCACCACGGGATGCCGCCCCAGGACAGGTCGATCAGTGCATGGCCGATGAAGCCGATCAGGCCGCCGGCCACAGGGCCGTACATGGCAGCCAGCAGGCCCAGCACGGCGTACTGCAGGCTGATGTTGGTGTTGGGCACCGGGCTGGGGATCGCCACAAAGCGGCCCAGGACGAAGAACAGAGCTGCGCCGATACCAACGGCAACGAAGGTTTTGATGTTGTTGTTTTTCATGATTCCACACTCCCTAATTTATTATGAAATTAGTCCGCAATATTCCTTTATAAAAAGGAACGATACCAGTATACGCGTTCCTTTTATAAGGTGTCAATGGGCAAAACCATATAATTGCGCCAAATCTGGGGCCGGTTGTAAATTTTAGGGAATTTTGGCGCAGTTTTTCGCGGTTTTTCGCTCCTTTGGCAGCTTTTATGCGCCCACGCTTGCACCGCCGGGCAAATGGTGCTACAATGCACCCAGGAGAGAAAATTTTATACTTTATATAAGGAAGGGAAGTTTTGTAAAATGGCTTGCACTACGATTCTTGTCGGCAAAAATGCCTCCTACGACGGTTCTACCATGATCGCCCGCAATGACGATTCGGGTTCCGGGCATTTCACCGCCAAAAAATTCACGGTCGTCCACCCGGAGGACCTGCCCGCCACCTATAAATCGGTGATCTCTCATGTGGAGATCCCGATGCCCGCCGGGGCCATGCGCTTTACCGCCATGCCCAACGCTGTGGAGGGCAAAGGCATCTGGGCGGCAGCCGGTATCAACGCCGCCAACGTCGGCATGACCGCCACCGAGACCATTACCTCCAACCCCCGCGTGCTGGGCGCTGACCCGCTGGTGGAGGGCGGCATCGGCGAGGAAGACATCGTCTACCTTGTTCTGCCCTACATCCACAACGCCCGCGAGGGCGTGCAGCGCCTGGGTTCCCTGCTGGAGACCTACGGCACCTACGAGATGAACGGCATCGCCTTTCAGGACGTGGACGAGATCTGGTGGCTGGAGACCATCGGCGGCCACCATTGGATGGCCCGCCGTGTGCCCGATGACGTGTACGTGGTCATGCCGAACCAGCTGGGCATCGACGAGCTGGACCTGGACGACGCGCTGGGTGAGCAGAAAGAGTACATGTGCTCCGCCGATCTGCGGGAGTTTATTGCCAAGAGTCACCTCGACCTCTCCCAGGACGGCGTGCTGAACCCGCGTGACGCCTTTGGCAGCCACGATGACTCTGACCATGTGTACAACACGCCCCGCGCCTGGTACATGCTGCGCTATTTCAACCCCCACACCATGAACTGGGACGGCCCGGATGCCGACTTTACGCCGCGCTCTGATGACCTGCCCTGGTGCCTGGTGCCGGAGAAGAAGATCACGCCGGAGGATGTAAAGTACGTACTGTCGTCCCATTATCAGGGCACGCCCTACGACCCGTATGCCAGCTATGGCGAGCGCAGCATGAAGGGTGCCTACCGCTCCATCGGCATCAACCGCAACGATTTTGTAGCCCTGCTGCAGCTGCGTCCCGATATGCCGGAGGAGTCCCGCGCCATTGAGTGGATCGCCTACGCCTCCAACGCGCTGAACACGATGGTGCCGTTCTACGCCAACATCGACACCTCCCCCGCTTACCTTGCCAACACCACCGGCGAGGTCTCCACCGACAGCTTCTACTGGGTCAGCCGCATGATCGCCGCCATGGCAGATGCCTCCTTTGCCAAGTCCCAGTTCCATCTGGAGCGGTATGAGCTGGCTGTACTCTCTGAGAGCCGCGCCATCCTGAACGATTACGACGCCAAGCTGGCCGCCGAACCGGATGCCGCCGCCCGCGCCGCCCTGCGTGTGCAGGCCAACGACGCCCTGGCCGCCAACCTGAAGCGCCACGCCGCCGACACGCTGGACAAGGTCCTGTTTGAGTTGAGCAGCCAGATGAAGAACGCGTATTCCCGCTCGGATGCATAACACCGCCAGGCCTGATAGGAGCCGTCCATGGATAAGCAGCCCCAACTGATTTTAATAGCGGATAAAGACACGGGCCTTTTCTACGATAAGACCGCGTCGATTGTTTCCTGCCAATTTCGCGAGGGCCGTTGGCACATCTGTTATACCAGTGCACCAAACCGGCCTTACACATACACCAGCAGCCGTGTGCAGGTGCTTGCCCTGCAGCAAACGCTCGATGGCAGGGATCATCTTGTATTTGTTGATGGAAAGCAGCTTTTTGATGTAGAAAAGATTCTGGATTTTGGCCTGTGGATACAGCTGCAATTCAGCAGCAAGCCCAGTCAGAGTTATCCAGAAGAACAGGTGCACTTGCAAAAGAACTGCCTGGCCGATGCAGACAACCGAGATATTTTCCAATATTTTGCCGATACCGCCGCAGCAATCAGTCTGACGGTTGGTGATTTCAATATTCTGGCTTACCAATACGGTCAGGTACAAAGCGTAAGCCCTGACACGGTGCTGGCAAAATATCTATCGCCCAAAACCGAGCCGGAAGCTTATCCCCTGCCGGAGCCGGTGTTGTACCCCTTTGGGCTGAACCAGAGCCAGAAGGCCGCGGTTGAGCGGGCACTTTCCTCACAGGTAAGCATCATTCAAGGGCCGCCCGGCACCGGAAAGACCCAGACGATCTTAAACATTCTGGCCAATGCCTTACACCGGGGCCAGACCGCTGCCGTTGTTTCCAGCAACAACTCTGCTACCCACAATGTAGTAGAAAAGCTGGAGAAGAAAGGGCTCGGTTTTCTGACGGCGTTCCTGGGCAATGCCGAGAACAAAGAGGCCTTTTTACAGGCGCAGACCGGCCGTTACCCCGATATGGGGGATTGGCTGTTGCCGGAGGAAGAACGGCAAAAACTGGCGCAGGACACCGCGCAGCTATCCCGTGAACTGAACGAGATGCTCAACGCGAAGAACCGCATTGCCGCCATCGAGCAGGAGCTTTTGCAGCTTACCCCTGAGCAGCAATATTTTGATGATTACTATGCCGCCCAGCCCCAGCTGCAAACGCCAGAACTGCGCGGGCTGAACTCTACCCAAGTGCTGGCGCTCTGGCTGGAATTTGAGCATTATGCCGCCCCCGCGCACCGGTTTGGATTGTTCCAGAAGCTGGGCATCCTGTTCCATTTCAACTATCGTGCCTTGCAGATGTTCCGGCAGGCACCGGAAATGGTCATTCCCTATTTGCAGCATCAGTTCTACGTTCTCCGCAAGGCGGAATTGAACGCCGAAAAGGAAGCCTTGCAGAAAAAGCTGGGCGACTATGCGTTTGATGCCAAAATGAAGCAGTTGGAACAGCTGTCTCTGCAATTGTTCCGTGCCGAATTGGCCGACCGGTATCCCTGGCAGAGTGACCGACCGTTGTTTAAAAAGCGGGATTTCCGGCAGGATTCCGCCCGGCTGGCGGCAGAGTACCCCATTATTTTGAGCACGACCTATTCCATCAAAGGCACATTAAGTCCGGATTTTCTTTACGATGTGCTCATTATAGATGAGTCCTCGCAGGTCGATTTAGCTACTGGTGTGCTGGCCATGGCCTGTGCACGCAGTATCGTCATTGTCGGTGATTTGCAGCAATTGTCCAGCCCATTGCTGGAGAAGTGTGCCTCCATCTGTGGACCTATTTGGCTGCAATATCAACTGGACGAACGTTACCACTTTACCGCGCACAACCTGCTTTCCTCTGCGCTGGTGATCTGGCCGCAGGCACCTGTCACTCTGCTGCGGGAGCATTACCGCTGCCACCCGAAGATCATCAACTTCTGCAACGAGAAATTTTACGGCGGGCAGCTTATCATCATGACCGAAGACCACGGCGAGCCTGACGTTTTAAAGATGATCACCATCCCGACCGGCAAGCATGGCTCGGTGCATGCCATCATCGATGAGAACGGCGATAAAAAGCCGCTGCACATCAATACCCGGGAGATCGACATTATCGAGCAGGAAGTGCTGCCCCATCTGCGCCAGCAGGACCCGGCCGAGATCGGCATCATTGCCCCGTATCGTGACCAGGTCGACGCCATGAGTGCACGGTTTGGTCCGGCGTATTCCATTGCCACCGTGCACAAGTTCCAGGGACGGGAGAAGGATACCATTGTTTTGTCCTCGGTGGATGACGTGATTTCATCGTTCAATGACCGGCCTGAGCTGTTGAATGTGGCTGTTTCCCGCGCGGTGCGTTCGCTGACTGTTATCATGTCCAGCGATCCGCGCAATGACCACACCAACTACGGCGATCTGGCGCGCTATATCCGTTACAACAGCTTTTCGGTCGTACCTACGCGCGTATACTCGGTATTCGATCTGCTGTATCGGGACTATGCCAGGCAGCGGCGGCTGTATCTGAAAAAGCACCGCCGGGTTTCACAGGAACCTTCAGAAAATTTACTGTATGCACTGTTGGAAGACATTTTGCAGCAGCCCCGGTTTTCCATGGTCAGCTGTGCCGTCCATGTAGGGTTGGCAACGCTGATACGCGATTTTTCCATTCTTACAGAGGAAGAATGCCGCTTTGGCCACCGTTCCGGGGCACATGTGGATTTTCTCCTATATCATAAAATGGATAAGCAGCCGCTGCTGGCTATTGAGGTGGATGGAACCACTTCCCACCTGTCCGGCAGCCGCCAGGCGGAGCGTGACCGGTTGAAGGACAGCACTTTGCAAAAGTGCGGCCTGCCCCTGCTGCGCCTGCCTACACATGGCAGTGGTGAGCGGGAAAAAATCCTTGCTGCACTAAGTGACATTATGTGGTAACCGGAAAATATAAAAGGAACCGTGTGAATGAGACACACGGCAACTTTGTTTTACCTTTATTTTTATGCGGCGGCTGTCTGCTGCTTTTGCAGCTGGGTCAACTCGCGGAGTTCGCGGAGGGTGAAGAAGCCGCAGACAATGGCGGTGGCGGCATCGGCGATGGGGCCGGCGTACATAACGCCATCGATGCCGAAGATGAGCGGGAAAATAACGATCAGCGGCAGCAGGAACAAAATCTGCCGCGTCAGCGACATAAACACGCCCAGTTGTGCCTTACCGATAGAGCTGAAGAAATTGGCCGTGACAGGCTGGATGCCATTGATAAGCGTGAGGAACATATAGATGCGGAAGTAACGCTCCGAGAACTGGAAATACATCTCACTGCCCGATCCGAACACGCTGATGATCTGCCGCGGGAACAGCTGGAAGCAGAGAAACGCGATCATCGACAACACCGTGGCCGTACCCAGCGCCAGCAGGTAGGTGCGCTTGACGCGTTGGTACAGCCGGGCGCCGTAGTTATAGCCAATGATGGGCTGGATGCCCTGCGAGATGCCGATGATAAAGGACATGAAGATCATGTTGACCTTGGAGATGATGCCCGCGCAGGCCAGCGGGATGTCACTGCCGTAGACCGAGAGCGCACCGTAGTGGGCCAGCGTGTTGTTCATGACGATCTGCACCACCGCCATGGCCACCTGGTTGAAACCGGCGCTGGCACCGTAGCTGCAAATTTTGCAGGTGCGGTCCCAGGAGATGCGCAGGCAGTCTTTATGCAGTTTCACCGTTTTAAAGTGGAACAGATACCGCAGGCTGATGCAGAACGATACGATCTGGCCAATAATGGTGGCCAGCGCTGCGCCCCGCATGCCCATGTTCATGCCGAAGATGAAGAGCGGATCGAGAATGGTGTTGACGATAGCGCCCGCCAGCATCGAGGTCATCGAGTAGCGGGGGCTTCCGTCCGCCAGAATCAGCTTGCTGATGCCGGTGTTGGCGATGAGGAACGGGAAGCCGATGGCTGTGATGCGGGTGTATTCCTCGGCATAAGGCAGCACATCCGGGGTTGCGCCGAAGAATTTGAGCATCGGCGTTAAAAACAGGGTCGTGACCAGAAACAGCGCGATGCCGCAAATTGCCATCAGGCATAAGCCGGTGCCGGCATACTCGACGGCCTTCTTTTCCTCCCCTGCACCCAGATGCAGCGAGAAGTTGGACGCCGCACCGATGCCCAGCAGTAAGGAAATGGCCGTACAGGCGATGGAAAGCGGGAACGCAATGTTGGTAGCCGCATTGCCCAGCATGCCCACGCCCTGGCCAATGAAGATCTGGTCGACAATGTTATACAGCGAGGTCACCAGCATCGAGATGATGCAGGGCACCGCAAAGTCAACGATCAGCTTGCTCTCTTTCTCCACCCGCAGCGGATTGACCTCATCGTTTTCCACCGGGCGGGAGATGGTTTTTTCACTCATAGATTGTCCCCTTGTTTTTGTTCTTTTACTTGTGGCTTATTACTGCAAAATAATCCAAATTTAGTATACCCCATATCCCGTCAAAAGGCAACATGGGCGCTTTATGCCGCGCATAACAACTGCCTGCCGCAGGTACAGCGGCAGGCAGTTTGATTTTTTGCGTTATCAGGTGGTTCCGCGCTCGACAATGGTCATCTGCAGGGTGACGTGGTGGCTGGGTTCGCGATCTTCCAGCACATCCAGCAGAGTGCGGGCCGCCATGATGCTGGACATGGAGACCATCGTATCCAGCGAAGTCAGCCGCGGGCGGCAGGTCTCACAGAACGAGGAGTTGTTCTCGCCCATCAGCGAGATCTGCTGCGGCACCTGAATGCTCTGCTCTTTCAAAATGTTCAGCACTCCAATGGCGATCAGGTCGTTGGCGCAGATGATGCTGTCTGTTTCGGGCTGTTCCTGCAGCATGCGCAGGGCAAAACTTTCGCCGCCATCGACCGAAGTCGGCACACCGGTGTAAACGGCACTACGCAGATGGGGATACCGCTTGACAGCCGATTCAAAGGCACTGCGGATCAGCGCCGCGCTGACGCGGTTTTCGTTGATGACCAGCAACATATTGCGGCGGCCGCGGCTTGCCAGGTAATCCACACAGTTCTGGATGCCTGCCACCTCGTCCGCGCCCACCGAATAGATATTCGGGCGCGGGAAGGTCAGCGTGTTATGTACCATGACCACCGGCGTGTTGGGCAGGTGGTGTTCCACCGCGCGGGTGACCTTGCGGGCATCGCGGAACGCATCACCCAGGCAGACAGCCCCCTCCACACGGTGGCGGGCCAGATCCAGCATGGCGGTTTCGATGGCATCCGGCCCATGGCCGATGTATTTGACGAAGCAGTAATAGCCATTGCGCATCAACTCATATTCCACACGATGGCAGCCTTCTACCTGGTGCAGGGTATCAATATCATCGGTCAGGATACCAATGGTACGGTTGGACTGGGTGACCAGGTTGCGGGCATTGGTATCCGGCACATAGTTATACTCTTTCAGCAGTTCCTGGATCTTTTCCCGCGTGGCGCGGTTGACACCCGGCTTACCGTTTACTACGCGGGAAACCGAACTGGCCGAAACGCCCGCCATTTTCGCTATATCGTAAATCGTCATACGAACTCTCTCTTGCTGGAAAAATTTTCTATAATCAAAGTAATTTTATTATATTCTAAAACTGATTGCAACACAAATTTGCCTTCATACGCCAAAGATAGACATTTTGTGCAAAGTTGTGCAAGGTGATTTGAAAAAAAAATCCCAGCCGGTCAGCGCGAAGCACAGCTGGCCCGGCTGGGATACCGAAAGACTTATCAGGTTTTGGACTTATTGGCTGTTATTTGCCGTTCTTAGCGCGCAGTTCTTCTTCATAGGCACGGTACTTCTTATCCAGGGCGATGTAGTCCTCAAACTTAAAGAGGTGGAACTCGTGGCCGATGTCGAACTCACCGGTGGGGTCGATCTCGTGGTTCTCGCTGTAAACGGTGTTCTTGTTCTTGAAGTTCTCGCGGAAAAATTCCAGCATGCCGCGGGCAGCGCCCTTCATGGCAACATGGTTGCTGACCAGGTGGAAGCCCCATTCCTGCATCTGCTCCAGCGTTGCATCGGGCTTGCCATCCGTGGCGTGAACATCGGGATAGAACAGGTAACGGCCCGGCTTGGACAGGCGGCGGCTGATCTCGCGGCACTCGTCCTCGCAGTCAGCATGGCAGATGTTCTGGATCATGGTGATCTCAGCGCCTGCCTGGTAGCCCATTTCAGCACGGCGGATGGCTTCTTCCAGGCCCATGCCACCAAACTTGGCAATGGCACCGGTCTGAGGGGCACCGCCGCCCTTGCAGTCGGTACGGGCGATAATCATGCAGTCGGTGTCCTTGGTGGCCTCAACAGCAGCCTGGACGTTGGCAGCCCAGCGCTCGGCATCCATATAGCCGTAGCCGCTGGCGTAGGTGTAACCGGTGGCGAAAGCACCGTTCATGGTATCCTCAATGGAGATGGCCATTGCGCCAACCTCGGCCAGGCGCTTGACGTTGCGGTAGACCTGCATCGGGGTGCCGCCGCCGTTCTCGCCATCGATGATGACGGGCAGCTTGGTGGAGTTGCAGATACGCTCAGCTGCGTAGATGTACTCCTCCCAGTTATACATACCGGCGGGGATGCCGTTCATAGCATATTCCAGTTCGCAGCTGCTGACCAGCACGGCATTATGGCCGACCAACTCGGCGCAGCGAGCAGACAGGCAGTCATAGACACAGGGTGCCCAGACGAATTCGCCTTTTTCGAGAAGTTCACGGATAGAATGTTCTGCAGACATAATCAAATCAACCTTTCTTATGGTTTTGGTTTGTTGTAGTTCTTATAGCAGAAAGTTCTTACAGATCACAGCGGGCCAGTTCTCGGCTCAACACCCGCCGGGGATGACGCGGAAGCATAGCGCACCTCCTGAAAAGAGTCAGGTCGTTTCGTTGACGTTTTTGATCCACTTGCCCTGGACAAGCCGCCACAGGCAGAGGAAAGATTTACAGATCGTATCCAGCTTGAGGCAGACAAACACCCAGAACGGGGACCAGCCCCAGCGCAGCCCTGCCAGATAGCCGATGGGGATGTTTAACCCCCACATAAAAATCAGGTCCGCAAACATCAGGAAGCGGGTATCCCCGCCGCCCCGCAGCACACCTTTGCTCATGACGGACTGCACGGATTGGAACACCATCAGCAGGCTCATGGCCTGCATCATCTGCATCGTAGCATCGCGGGATTCCGGCGAAAGGTCGTACATGCCCACAATCCAGGGGCTGACCACGGCGATGATGACACCACCCAGCAAACCGCCCGCTACCGACAGCAGGAAGAAAGTCCGGCTCTGCCGCTCCACGGCGGCGCGCTCTCCCCTGCCGACAGCCTGGCCGACCATGACCGAGGAGGCGTTGCACAGCCCCAGAATAAATGCGGTGCAGAAGCGCATCGTTGCCAGGGTGATGGCCTGGCCGCTGACGACTGCTGCCCCCATATGGCCTAAAATCACGCTTAAAATGTTGTCGCCTACTGTGAACATGCCGTCACTGATGATGGGCGGCATACCCGTATTCACAAAGGCGCGCAGCATGGCGGTATCCAGCCGCCCCACCAGATCATGCGGGGTAAAACGAATCTGGCGGCAGCCCAGGAAGAGATAGCCAAAGGCGATCGCAAATTCCAGAATGCGACTGATGAGGGTGCCCACCGCCGCACCGGCAATGCCTAAACAGGGTGCGCCGAACTTGCCGAAGATGAACACATAATTGAAAAAGATATTGCTGACAAAGGACAGCCCGGAGACCGCCAGCCCCAGGTACAACACCCCTGCGGTGCGCATAAGGTTTACCATGATAAGGCTGGTGCCGTGGAAGAAAAACACCCAGGCGGTGACCTGCAAATACCGGCTGCCTAAAGCGATCATCTCGGCATTATCCGTATAAATGCCCATGATCTGCGCCGGGAAAAGCGCTGTGGCCAGTGCAAAAAGCAGCGCCGCACCGCCGGAGATGTACATCGAGAGCCGCCATACCTGTTTGACCATCTTGTGGTTGCCCGCGCCCCAATACTGGGCGCTGAGCACACACGCGCCGCCCGAGATGCCCAGGCAGAGCACATAATACAGGTAATAATACTGGTTTGCCAGCGAGGAAGCGGAGAGGGCGTTTTCCCCCAGCGCACCGACCATCACCGTATCCATCAGGTTGACCCCAATGTTGATGGCCTGCTGGAACGCCACCGGCAGCCCTACCAAAAAGACCTGGCGGTAAAAGGCCAGATCTTTTTCGATCCAACGGTCCCGCCAGGTCTGTTTTTCTTTTGCTTGCGGGGCGCTCACAGGCCCAGATACTGCTTGCGGGTCTCTTCCGACAGATCCTGCGTAGCCTGGTGGTGGACCACCGTGCCGCGCTCCAGGATGTAGCAGTCGCTGCTGACCTTGGTAGCAAACTTAACGTTCTGCTCGGCAATCAGGATGGTAACACCCTCGGCCAGCAGGTTCTGCACCATGACGGCCAGTTGATCCACGATGATGGGGGCCAGACCTTCGGTGATCTCGTCCAGCAGCATCATCTTGGGGTTCTGCATCAGGCCGCGGGCAACCGCCAGCATTTGCTTCTCACCGCCGGAAAGCTTATCGCCTTTGGAGTCCTTGCGTTCCTCCAGGCGGGGGAAGAATTTGTACACAGATTCCAGGTTCCACTTATCGCTGCCGTCCACGCCCTTACGTGCCGCCACGCGCAGGTTTTCCTCGGTGGTCAGGGTGGGGAAAATGTGGCGGCCCTGGGGCACGTAGGCAATGCCCAGGCGGGCGATGGAGTGGCTCTGCATGCCGACCAGCTCTTTGCCGTTGAAGGTGATGGAGCCTTCGGTCTTGCAGTGTTCTTTCGGGTTCAGCATACCCATGATGGTTTTCATCGTGGTGGATTTGCCGACACCGTTGCGGCCCAGCAGGCAGACTGAAGTGCCTTCCTCAACGCCAAGGTTGACACCGTTCAGGATATGGCTCTTGTCATAATAAGCCTGTACATCTTTCAGTTCAAGAATCATGACATGTCACCTCCCAGGTAAGCCTGCTGTACGTATTCGTTCTGTTTGATCTCGTCCGGGGTGCCGCTGGCGATCAGCTCGCCGTCACGCAGGACCGAGATCTCGTCTGCATAGTTAAAGACGATGTCCATATCATGCTCGATGAAGATGATCGTCATGTTGCGCTTGGCAGCCAGGTCACGGATCAGCTGCATCAGGGTGTAAGCTTCCTCACGGGCCACACCGGCGGCGGGCTCGTCCAAGATCAGCAGCTTCGGATCCATCGCCAGTGCAATGGCGATGTCCAGGCGGCGCTGGTCACCGTAGGAAAGGTAAGCGGCTACATCGTTCATCTTGTCTTCCAGGCCAACCAGCTTCAGGTAGGTGACAACTTCCTTTTTCAGGTAAGCGTCACGCACCGGCAGGATGCTGAAAGTCTTTTTGTTCATCTCGATGCGGGCAATCTGTACGTTCTCATAAACGGTCAGGTTGCTGAACAGCTTCGAGATCTGGAAGCACTTGGTCATGCCCTTGTGGACGATCTTGTTGGGAGCCAGACCGGTGATATCCTCGCCGCGGAAGATGACCTTGCCGCTGCTGGGGGTGGTGCGGTTGGTAATCAGGTCCATCAGGGTGGACTTACCAGCACCGTTGGGGCCGATGATGGCGCGGACCTGACCTTCGGGAACCTCGAAGGAAACGTCCTTGGTGGCATGCAGAGCGCCAAAATAGCGGTTGAGGTGCTCAACCTTCAAAATCGGTTCACTCATTTTTTGGCAGTCTCCTTTTTGTTGGTTTCAGGCTCATCCAGGTTGCGGGTCACATCGTCGCGCAGCAGGCCGTTCTGCAGGAACAGAACGCAGAACACGATGATAGCGCCCAGGATGAACTGGTAGTAGTTGGTCAGGATAGAGACCTGGGTGGAGATGAAGGTGACAATCACAGCGCCCAGGATGGGGCCAAAGAACGCCTGCATACCGCCGATCAGGCACATGACCAGACCCTCGGTGGAGGTGTTGGTGGAGAACATGACCGGGAAAGCACCCATGTTGCGCATTGCATACAGGATACCGGCAACGGCCACGAAGAAGCTGGAGACCATGCAGGCGAACAGACGAACGTTCTGGGTGTTCATGCCAACGAAGGTCAGACGCTCCAGGTTATCGCGGCTGCCTTTCAGGACAGTAGCAAAGGGGCTGTGGTAGAACAGGTAGATCAAAACGATGCAGACAACACTGACACCGAAGCTGAGGTAGAAGTTGCCGCGGGAGCTGCTGGCGAAAGCCAGGCGGACGTTGCCGGTCAGGCCGGTATCAGAACCAACATAGGGGATCTTGTACACCATGGTGAACAGCAGCGTGTTGATGCCCATGCTCATAAAGGCGAAGGCCAGGTCATCGTTTGCGCGCAGGCAGAGGATGTTGACACCGAGGGAAATAAGCATTGCCAGCGCCATAGCGCCGATGATGGCAAGGGGTTTCGCCCAGCCCAGGCGGACGACAAGGATAACGTAGGCATAGGAACCCATGCCAAAGTAGGTAGCCATACCAAGGGGACGCAGACCGCCGAAACCGAGGATGATGTTCAGTGCGGAGGCAAAGAGCATCATGATAACGGTGCGGCTCATAAAGTCAAGCACGGAATCTACGGCAAAGAAAGAGTAGATCAGCATGCCCAGGCAGATGATGGCACCCACAATGGCGTGCCGCTTGATCTGCGGAATCTTCTTCCAGGAACTAAGCATCTCAGCGGCCCTCCTTCTTGGTAAACAGGCCCTGCGGGTTGATTGCCATGGCAATGACCATCAGCGCAGCGGGCAGAACATTGTAGTACTGCGGCAGGTAGATGGCACCGAAAGCGTTGACCAGACCGACGAGCAGTGCAGCGGGCAGGCAGCCATCCATGTTGCGCAGGCCGCCGATAACCAGGATGGGCATAACGTTGCCAAAGACGGACAGACCTTCTTTGGGGCTCTGGCCGGTGACGGGAGCGTTCAGAACGCCGCCCAGACCAGCGATACCGATACCGATCATGAACAGGATGCTGAACATCTGGTTGACGTTGACACCCAGGTTAGCGACCATGGGACGGTCACTGATGATGGCGCGGGTCAGCATGCCAAGCTTGGTCTTGTTGATCATGAACCAGAAAGCGAATGCGATAGCTGCGGAGACAGCGATCTCGAACAGGTAGTAGATGGGGAAGTTGATGCCGAACATCTGGACACCGCCCTGCAGGAACTTGGGCAGCGCCAGTAGACGGATGCTGTAGCCCCAGATCATAACCATCATGTCGCAGACCATGTAGGCGACGCCGTAGGTCAGCAGCATGATGTACAGCATGTTTTTGCCAAACAGCGGGCGGGTAGCTTTCTCAACAAAGTAACCAATACCAGCCACAATGAGCGGTACGATGAAAAGTGCGGGTACAAAGCCAAGCTTTGCGGCGATGGTATAAGTAAGGTAGGTACCCAGAACGTAGAACGCGCCCTGGCCGAAGTTGACCATGTTCATGCCGCTGATGATCAAGGATACACCAGCCACCATGAGGTAGGCCACCATGCCGTTGCTGATACCAGTGATCAGCGTTTGGAAAAAGAATGATACTGTCATAGTCCGTTTCCTCTGTTAAAATTTGTTCGTACCACACAGCGGCATTTACGATTTTCCCGGGTGCCCGGCCAGTCGGCTGTCCGACAAGCCAAACATAAAATGCGGCAGACAGGATCAGCTGCCTGCCGCAGACCGTTGTACTGTGGTAACGAAGCGGATTGTTATCTTACTTCGCGCTCAGGTCGGTGAAGGTGTAGTTGTTCTTGGAAGCGTACTCCTCCATCTCTTCCTTGGTGGGCAGCATCTCGTCGCCCTCGTAGACAGCGTAGACATCGCCAACGGGGATGCTCCACTTGCCGGTGGTGTCCTCAACAGCGGTGACGTAGTAGTAAGCGTGAGCCATGGTATGGTCGAAATCACGGAAGTACAGGTCATCACCGTACAGGGTGCTGAAGTGGACGGTGCTCAGGGCGTTGGTCATAGCCTCGGGGCTCAGGTCATCAGCAGTGGTCTTGGCAGCTTCGCAGATTGCCTTGATGCCAACGTACCAGGTGTAGCCCATGTCAGAGGGCAGAATGTCTTTGTCGAAGTACTCTTTGCCGATCTCGGAGTAGCGCTGGACGAACTCAGCATTGCCGTCGATCTCATCCATCCAGAAGGGCCACAGGTCAACGCCGTGAACCTTACCATAAGGATAGTTGCCAGCTTCAGCCAGAGACTGGGTGTTGGTGGAGTCGCAGGTGTACCAGCCGAGGTAGTCGCAAATATCCCACAAGCCGAACTGCTGTCCCTGGTTGACCAGAGAAACGAAGTTGGGACCTGCAACGGCACCGATGATAACATCGGGGTCCTTACCAACGACAGAGGAGATGATGGTGGAGAACTCAGTAGAGTTGCTGGAAACCTGGTTGGAGCCGAGGTTCTGGAAATCATCGCCCAACTCATAGTAGAAGAAGTCGCGGCTGTCGCCGGAAGCGCCGCCATCGTTGCCGATGAAGAATGCGCTGTTGTAACCCTGGTCAGCGGCGTACTTGGCGTTCATCTTCGCGATGGGCCATGCAACGAAACCGCAGGAGAACATGTACTTGGAAGCGTTCTCAATGGTAACGCGGGTGTTCATGGTGCAGGGAGTGACCATGGGGAACTTGTTCTCCTCGGCCCAGGTTGCACCGGTGGGAGCTTCGCCGTCGGACTTGGGTCCCAGGATGGCGATGCAGCCTTCGTTGACCAGCTCGGTAGCCTTCTGGGCCACGTTGGCGGAGTCGGAAGCGGTATCACGGTAGACCAGCTCGAACTGCTTGCCGTTCAGGCCGCCGGCCTCGTTCTCCTCTTCCAGGGCCAGGATAGCACCGGCCTCGGCCCAGGTAACGGTAGCGGCTGCAGCGGAAGAACGGTCGGTCAGAACACCGATCTTGATGGTGTCGCCGCTGGAAGTGGAGCTGTCAGCAGTAGACTCGGCCGTAGAGGGGGCCGCAGCCGTGGAGCTGGCGGTGCTGCCGGCATCAGAAGATGCACAGCCGGCAAGGCTGGCCGTCAAAGCGGCTGCCAGAGCCAGGGAAATAACTTTTTTCATTTTGTTTTCCTCCTGTTTGATGCTTCTTTCTTTTATAAATAGGTACGCGGTCCGCGTACCTTATTCCGTTAGGACTGCTTGTCGGGATCGTGGACATCCTCGGCACGGACGAAGTAATCGGCGTTGCGCTGGGCAATGGAATCCTGCGGCTCACGCACGAAAGCGTTCTCTGCTTCGACCCAGCTGCCATCGGTCAGGCCGAACATGCTCATCGTGGTGAAGGTCTTGTAGCCGGTGTCATCGAAGTGGTAGTCAACGTAGTCGTTGGTCTGCTCTTTCAGCACGTGGCGGCCGACATCCAGCATAGCCAGCATAGCGGCATGGCAACTGAAGTGAACACCGGTCAGCTTGTAGACACCCAGATCTTTCAGGTCCTGCATCGAGACTTCCTCGGGGTCGTGGGTCTTGCCGCACAGGTCAGGATACCACATCGGGAAGTTGACATACTTGCCGCCCTTGGCGTTCAGGGCATCGCGCAGGCTGCGCATTGCCTCGATCTTCTTGGTGCGGCTGGGGATCTTGTGCATCCACAGGACACACAGCATATCAGCACCGGCATCGATGTAAGCGGCGCAGCGCTCAACGGTGTTTTCAAAATCGTTGATGATGTCGCTGTCGCAGCGGGCGATCAGGAAACCGTGGTGACCATTGGCATCCAGACCGGCGCGGGCTGCGCGGAAACGCAGGCAGGCATCGGAGATGGGCAGCTGGCCTTTGCGGCCCAATTCAGAGGTATCGGTGACCAGAACGCCAGCAGCACCGGCCTGCATGATGCGCATGCAGCCATACTGTGCGTTGAGGGCACGGCCCAGGCCGAAACCGTCATCAGCATCGATGATCAGGGGCATCGGGGTCATGTGGGTGATCTGCTCGGTCACGCGGACAAAATCATCGATGGAGAGCAGCTGCAGATCGGGGATGCCGGTCATGGCGCAGGCCAGATCACCGCTGGAAACCATGATGACCTCGAAGCCGTTCATCTCAGCGGCCTTAGCACCCATGCAGTCGGCCAGCTCGGGGACGATGCGGACTTTGTCATCGTTGAACATCGCGCGCAGGCGATCGGCGGCAGGCACCTTTGCTTCAGGCGTCAGGATATACGGTAAGCTCATGGTGCATTCTCCTTTATATTACAGGCGCTCACTGATGTCGAAGCGCTTGAAGTTCTTCGGGTAATCCTCGACCTGGTGGCCAACGATGGTGTACTCTTTATCGCCGCCGGTGAACTTGTTCTCCAGTGCCAGGTAAGCCTGCGGATCCCACATGCCGGAAGCGGAGAAGCTCTCGATGCCGGAGGCAGGAGCAGTCTCGAAGCTGTAGGCAACGCTCTGATCCTTGAAGTTGGCCAGGCCATGCTCCAGCATGCCTTCCATAGCGGCCTTCATGGTATAGTGGCTGCTGCACATCTTGAAGCCCAACGGGGTGAGCTCGTCCATGGTGACGGAAGGATGATAGTGACCATCCTCGCCCTTGTAAGCGCGAACGTCAGCAAAAATCTTCGGGCCGGTGACGATCTTAGCCATCTCAGTAGCCTGCTCAACGTTGCCGACCAGAACCATCATAGCCAGGACATACATGCCGCGCTCTTTGCCGAGGTCGATCGCCTCCTGCAGGCGCTCGCAGCCTTCCTTCATCTGCTCGGGGTCAGCGGGATCGGCGTTACTGCGGGCGATCAGCAGGCAGTCGGTGCCTTCCAGTGCTTCGAGAGCAGCGCGGACCTTAGCCATGTACTTGTCGCGGGGCAGGATCTTGGTGGACTCCTCCATGTCAGCGGAGTCTTCCAGCTGAACAGCAGCGGCACCGGCAGCGGCCAGGCGCTTGGCAGCACGGTAAACAGCCAGAGGGCCGCCGAAGCCGTCCTCGATATCGGCGATCAGAGGAATGGCGCTGGTGGTGGCCACGCGGCTTATGACCTCTTCCAGGTCGGTCAGGTTGGTGAAGCCGTAGTCGATAACGCCGTTGCGGGAGATGGAGACCTCACCGCCAGAGAGCAGGCTTACGGGGAAGCCGCACATTTCAACGGCGTGGTTGGATGCGCAGTCATATACGCAGGGAACCAGGAAGCATTTATCGGATGCATCCAGGATCTGGCGCAGAGTTTTTTTGCTGGACATAAGTTCTTTCCTTCCTTTGTTTTCTCTTGATTGCGGTAGAGGCCGCTGGTTGATTTTCGGGTGATTGCGGGATCATATCTCGCAATCGATTGCATCTATAGGGTAACACTTCGTCAGCGCTGTGTCAATGGCTTTTCAGGGTCTTGCTGTCGAGTTCTCTGTTTTCCATGAACCGTTACGCTTGTTTTTGTGCATATCGCCAGTTTGCCTTATAGTGTCTCCGTAGCGTTCTGCATCATTCATCCATGTTTTGCTTCTTTTGTCTTGGCTTTTTGTCCGTTTTTTCGGCCTTTCATTCGTTGCAGGTTTCTTGGGTGCTCCTGCGCGGTCGTCTTACTTATTTACATTTTTAACGATATATCAGCTGTTTCAGAATTGCAATTGCAGTCGTTCCGTGATTATGTACGCAATTACCCCCTGGTTTTTGTTAGGTTTGACACTTGCGTGTCCTTGTCGAACCGTGTACAATGAGATGTATCGAGCTGAAACCGATTGCAAATAAATTGCAGCATGTTTCAGTCCTCCATCTTTCACCACAACATTTATTTATAAGGAGAGAGTACCCTATGATTCGCCGCAGTGAAGAAAAACAGAGTGTCCGCAAACCTGCCCCCTTTAACGGTGTGGGCGAGATTACCGTCCGCAGCCTGCTGAACGGCCCCGAGGAGATGAGCCAGAAGGGCCGCGTCTTTGGCCACACCACTGTCTATCCCGGTTCCGAGATCGGCTACCACATCCATACCGGCGACAGCGAGACCTATTATATCCTGAGCGGCAAGGGCCTGTACAACGACAACGGTACCGAGGTGGAGATCGGCGCTGGTGACGTAACCTACTGCGCCCCCGGTGAAGGCCACGGCCTGAAGTGCCTGGGCGATGAGCCGGTCGAGATGATCGCATTGATTCTGTATGAGTAATCCCCTGCCGGCTTCCTGCTGCCTGGTCCCTGCCCAGGCCCTGCCGGCTGCATGCCGCACCGCTTTAGCCGGTGCGGTTTCTGCGTTACCGGAGCGTTTTTTGTTTTTTCCACAGCCGGATGGCGGCACCTGCTTGGGGCGCATCGGGCAGCAGATTTTATATCTGCAATTTTCCAATAGCGCACCGCTGCAGCTCCAATGCCTGCACCAGCAGGATATCCTCTGCCTTTGCTGCACCAAACAGTTGTTGGTCGAGGATTGCTGTGTCTATTACCGCAGCAGCAGCGCCGTGCAATGCCTGACTTTTCCGTTAAGCCAGATGCGGCGGGAACTGGTCACAATATTGCTGCTTACGCTTTTGCAGCCCCAGGGCCAGCTGACCACAGCGATTTTTCCTGTACCCTCCGCTTTTGGGGAATTGCAGGAGCTTTGCAGTTACGCTCCCGCCGCTACCGCCTTCGGCCGCCAGAGCGGGAACTGGAGCTGGTGGCGCATGGAGGAAAAGGGCTTTCCTTTCCGCAAAAAAGGGCATGGCAGCGCCGCTTTATACTGTGAGTTGGAGCATGGTTCCATCGTGGTAGCCCGGCGCAACACCGAGGTTGCGACCTGGTATCTGCCCAGCGGCCGCAGCTGCCTGCTTTCCTGCCTGGAGCATGGCACTTTGACCCTGCGCATCCACACCGGCCAGCAGATCCTTGGCGAGATCCCCCACCTGAAAGCCGAGAGCATGGTTTCGGCCTAAGGGCACAACAGAAAAATCCGTATGCAAAAATCCCCCTGTACCACCAAAAACAGTGGTACAGGGGGATTTTTATGCGGTCGATGTTGGGCTGGACGCACCCACACAATCCACAGAAAGCGCCTCCTGTTCCATTAAGAGCGAGAGACACTATCCTCTCTTTAGATTTCAGCGGGTAATGGGTACATTTGCAGTGGTTTACCTAAATAATAACGTACCCCCGCCGCGCCGACCATGCCATTTTTCCTGTACAATCTGCACTTTTTCAAGTTGTGTTTGACAGATTTTCCCGCGCCCAAAGAGCCGGAATTTTTGCATGCTGTTCTTGAAAAAATCCATGGAAAGCAAAGCTGCGATCTGTGATAATGTTATTTAAGTATATCCATCAACCGCAAAAGACCGCCCTCCCCTGCTTGTGGGGAGAGCGGCCTTGCCGTTTTGGGTTATAAGGTCCCGCCGTTGGTAGCAATGACCTGCTTGTACCAGTTGAAGGACTTTTTCTTATAGCGGTTGCCGGTGCCGGTGCCGTCATCGTTGCGGTCGACATAGATAAAGCCGTACCGCTTGCGCAGTTCACCGGTGGTAAAGGACACCACGTCGATGCACCCCCAGGGGGTGTAGCCCATCACGTCGACACCGTCCAGTTCGATGGCTTTCTTCATCTCGGTGATGTGGGCTTTCAGGTAGTCGATGCGGTAGCTGTCGTCCACAGTGTGGTCGGGCTTCAGCTCGTCGATGGCGCCGAAGCCGTTCTCGACGATGAAGATGGGCAGCTCGTACCGCTCGTAGAGGGCGTTCAGGCTGTAGCGCAGGCCCACAGGGTCGATCTGCCAGCCCCACTCCGACGCTTTGACGTAGGGGTTGGGCACGGTGTGGGCGTTGCCGCCGCTGAGGCCCGCGTTTTCCACCTCCACGTCCGACCGCACGCAGTTGGACATGTAGTAGCTGATGCCGATGTAGTCCACCGTGCCGCCCGCCAGAATCTCCTCATCACCGGGCAGCATCTCGGGGGCGGTGTCCTCCCGCGCCCACTGCTTGCGGGCGTAGGCGGGATAGTGGCCGCGGCAGTGCACATCGCTGAAATAATAGCGCTCGTGCATGGATTCCTGGGCCATGATCATATCGTCCGGGTTGCAGGAGTAGGGGTAGAACGGCACGAATGCGCACATGCAGCCGATTTTAAAGCCGGGATCGATGGCATGGCCTTTGGCCACCACCATGGCCGAGGCCACCAGCTCGTGGTGCACGGCCTGATTCAGCGCCTTTTTGGGGTTAGCAAAGGCGGAGTAGCGCACGCCGGAGTTGGTCCAGCCGAAGATGTCGTTGGAGGTGTTGGACTGGTTGTTGATCTCGTTGAAGGTCATCCAGTACTTGACCTTGCCCTTGTAGCGCTCCATCACGGTGGTGGCGTAATGGACAAAGAAGTCCACCAGCTTGCGGTTGACCCAGCCGCCGTACTCTTTCGCCAGGGCGTAGGGCATCTCGAAGTGGGAGAGGGTGATGACCGGCTCGATGCCGTATTTGAGCAGTTCGTCAAACAGGTCATCGTAGAACTGCAGGCCCGCTTCGTTAGGCTGCTGCTCGTCCCCGCGGGGAAAGATGCGGCTCCAGGAAATGGAGGTGCGGAAGCACTTGAAGCCCAACTCAGCGAACAGTTTCACGTCCTGCTTGTAGGTGTGGTAAAAGTCGATGCCGGTATGGTTGGGGTAGTATTCGCCGGGCAGGACGCCATCGGTGATGCGGCGGGGCGTGCTGACGCTGCCGCCGGTCATCACGTCGCTGACGCTGGGGCCGCGGCCGTCGGCGTCCCAGGCACCTTCCAGCTGGTGGGCAGCGACCGCACCGCCCCAAAGAAAGTTTTCAGGAAGCATAGTTGAAACCTCTGTTATTTTTCTTTTTCATCGCAGCCGATGATCTGCACCAGCACGATGGTGATGATAATGGTGGCCAGCACGCCGATCATCATGCCGGTAAAGGAGCTGGGGTTGGCGTCGCTCATGGCGTTGACGGTGGTCAGCAGGCCGGGCAGACCGGCGTAGACGTAGTATTTGGTGTTGAAGAAGCTGATGACGAGCGCACCGATGGCACCGCCGATGCAGCCGGCCACAAAGGGCTTTTTCAGGCGCAGGGTGACACCGTAGATGGCGGGCTCGGTGATGCCGAAGATGCCGGTCAGGCCAGCAGAGAGGGCAACGCTCTTCATGTCTTTCTTCTTGGTCTTAAGCATAACGCCGAAGCAGGCAGCGGCCTGGGCGATAACGGCGCAGGTCTGGAAAGCCTGGAAAGAATCGCAGCCATACTTAGCAAAGTTGGCGACGTTCATCGGGGTAACACCCCAATGTACGCCGAAGATGACGAAGACCTGCCAGATACCGCCGACCAGCAGGGCTGCCACGGCGGGCACATTGTTGGCCAGGAAGTTGTAGGCGTTGGCGATGCCCATAGCCACGGCGTCTGACACAGGGCCGATGACCAGGATGGTAAGGGGCACCATGACGATGGCGCTGATAAAGGGCACGACCAGGGCCTTGGCGATGTCGGGGACATGGTTATTCAGGAAGCGCTCCAGGTAGGACAGCACCAATACCAAAAACAGCGGCGGCAGCACGCTGGAGGTGTAGGTGGTCTGTGCCATGGGCAGGCCCAGGAACTTGATGGTCTCGCCGTCGGCAATGCGGGCGGCGATGCTGCCCCAATCAGGGTTAGTCAGCGCCATGCAGCACCACATGGCGATAAAGGTGTTGCACTTGAAATGCTTGGAGGCCGTGACCGCGATCATGATGGGCATGAAGGTGAACGGGGTCCAGCTGATAAAGCTAAGTACGGCGTAGGTGCCGGTCTCGGCAAAGACGGGGGCAAAGTGGGTGATGATGATGAGCATGCCCTGCACCAGGCCAGCCGCAGCCAGGATGTAGATGAACGGGGCAAACACAGCCGACATGGCCGCAATGATGCGGTTGAACAGCCCCTGCTTGGCCTCGGCCACTTCGGCACCGGCGGTGTCGCCCATCAGCTTGGCCATCTCCTCGTAGACGTCCTTGGCGTGGGTGCCGATGACGATCTGGTACTGGCCGCCGTTCTCCATGACCTTGATGACGGCGGGCATCTCGGAGATCTTCTGGGTGACCTCGGCAGAGGGGGATTCTTTCAGCACAAGGCGCAGGCGGGTGGCGCAGTTGGCTGCGCTGATGATGTTATCGGGGCCGACGGCTTCGCGGATATCGGCCGCAAGCTTGGCATAATCGCGGATCTTGGTAGCCATAGTGATTTCTCCTTCACGGTTCGTTTTTAACGGAGTAGTAGTGGTTTGTACCCCGTTCCCTGCGCGCTTTGGGAACTGGCTTTATTATATCCGCAAAAGTACGGCTTGTCAGCAGTTTTGGGGCGTAAAAAAACAGCGCGCACCCCAAAGTAACCTGTTTTTGGGAAGTAACACGCTGTTTTTTTTACGTTTTGTTGTGCGCCGGGCAAGGCGTCACTCGTTCAGGCGGTTATGCACCCGGCGGGCCAGAGATTCCAGCAGGTAAACGGCGGGGATCTGCGACGTTAAATCGTAGTTTTCCACGCCGCTGCGGCGAGCGGCCGTGTAGTAGGGCAGGGTCAGGTCGCACACCTGGGCCAGGGTGCAGCTCTCGTTGCCGGTGACAGCCAGCAGGGTGCAGCCCCGCTCCCGCAGATCGTGGGCGAGTTTGAGCACCTCGGGCGTTTCGCCGGAAACTGAAAAGACAAGGGCGGCAGCGCTGGTGCAATCCGTTAACGTGATGGGGTAAAATGGGTCGGACACGCTGAGGGCAAACTTGCCCAGGTTGGAGAAGTACCGTGCACCGTAGCTGGCAATGCTGCCGGAGTTGCCGATACCCACCATAAAGATGCGCTCCATGCGGGCGATGATAGCGGCGGCCTGCTCCAGCTTTTCCCGGTAGGCGGGCGTGCCCACGCGCCAGAAAAAGGTCTGCAGTTCGTTTAAAGCATCGGGGATGTCTTTGTCCTGGGTGTCGATGCCGTTTTCCTCTTTCAGCTTCCACTTGAACTGGGAGAACCCCTCGCAGCCCATCTTTTTGCAGAAGTGCAGCACCGTGGTGGTGGAGACGTGGGCCTCGGTGGCAAGCTCGCGGATGCGCATATAGGGCACGGCGGAGCGATGCGCGGTGACATACTGGTAGACGAGCATCTCCAGCTCGTTCAGGCTTTTCAGCTCCTGTGCAGTAAACATGGCGGCGTGCTCCTTTCGCGGTGGTTTATTAAAAAGGTAACATTCTAAAGGCAGGTTGTCAAGCGGTATAAGGCGGGCGGATATAGAATCCGCCCCTACGGTGATGATATGTGGCTTTCCTTTGTGACGTAGGGGAGCATTCCATATGCTCCCGCAGGCACACAAAACAGGCCGCCCTTTTTACAGGGCGGCCTGCCAGTTGAAAGCCTCCCCCTGAGAGGGAGGTGGCCCGAAGGGCCGGAGGGAGAGAGCCTTGCCAATGTCCGAAGCTTCGGATGGAATCTATGCTCTCTCCCCCACCCGCTTCGCGGGACTACTTCGTAGCCGAACCCCTCTGTCGCTGGCGCGACATCTCCCCACGCTGTGGGGAGTCACCCTCGCAGAGGGGGCCTTTTGGGGGCGTTACTCGGTCACAGGGTCAGTTCCTGCGGGTTCTGCCTGCGCAGGGGTCGTGGCCTGCGGGGTTTGCAAATTTTCTAACCCGGTCACGTTGATGTTGCGGTCGGTCTTGGCCTGGATGCTGTTGGCGCGGACGATCTCTTTCATGTCAATGCCGGTGGCTTCTTTCATAGCTTCCATGGTCTGGGCCATCAGCACGGGCACGTTGCCGGACACGCCCGACACACCGGAGGCATCGCCGCCGATGATGGACACCTTGTCGATGCTGGCAAGGGGCTGGGCCACGCTCTTGGCGATCTCGGGCAGGACTTTGATCATCATCTCGGCCACAGCAGCATCGTTGTACTGCTTGTAGGCTTCGGCTTTCTGCTTCATGGCTTCGGCTTCGGCCAGGCCTTTCTGGCGGATGGCCTCGGCTTCGGCTTTACCGACCAGTTCGATGCCTTCGGCCTCCTGCTGTTTGGCAAACTTGGCGGCCTCGGCAGCGCGCTCGGCCTCGTACTTCTGGGCTTCGGCTTCTTTCTGGCGGCGGTACAGCTCGGCGTCGGCCTGCTTGCGCACCTCGGCATCCAGCTTGCGCTGCTGCACTTCGGCCTCCTGGGCGGCCAGGTCGACCATCTTCTTCTGGCGGGCGATCTCGGCGTCGGCCTCGGACTCCTTGACCTCCTTGGCACGCAGGTTGGTCTGGATCATACCGGCGGCCTGGGCGTCAGCGGCGGCCTTGTCGGCCTCGGCTTTCAGCTTGGACTTCGCCAGTTCCAGCTCGTTGTTGCGCTGGGCGATGGCCGTTTGGGCTTCGATTTCCTTCTCGTTGGCAGCCATGGCGGCAGCAGCCTTCGCGCAGGATACATCGCGTTCGGCTTCGGCCTTGGCGATGGAGGCACGCTTTTTCACAAGCTCCTCCTGCTCTACGCCGATGGCCTCGATGACGCCGTGGTTGTGGCCCTGGGCATCGATGGCATCCTTGACATCCTGCACGTTGAAGGTGACGACCTCCAGGCCCATCTTGGCCAGGTCCGGGCGGGCGTTTTCCACCACACTCACGGCCATCTGCTTGCGGTTGGTCAAAATCTGGTCGACCGTCATCTCGCTGACGATCTCACGCAGGTTGCCTTGCAGCACATCGTTGATCTTCTCGTTGATGTGGGCTTCGTCCATGCCCAAAAAGTTGGAGATGGCGGCCTGCTGGCGGCTGTTGATGTACTTTTTGATGTCATCGTACCCGGCGTTGCGGACTTCCTCGTCCGAGACAGTGGAGTTTTCGCTGTAGACCTGCACGGTGACGACGCTGTCCAGCCAGAGGGAGACGCCCTCCTTGGTTTTTACGCCAGTTTCCGGCGTTTTTACGTCGATTTTCAGTAGGCGCATGTTCAGCCGGTCAGCGCGCTGCACCACAGGCAGTACAAACACGCCGCGGCCGCACACCACCTTGGGGCGGGACAGGCCAAAGCCCGTTACCACGATAGCCTGGGTGGGCGGGGCCTTTTTGTAGCAGAGAAACGAGAACACGACCAGTGCCACCACAATGGCGGCGATAAGAATAGCAATCATCATTGATACATTCCTCCTTCGCTGATGATGGCTTTATTATACCGGCCGCCAGGCGAGGAATACAGGATGATTTTAGCAGAATAAGGCAGGCTATTTCTACTTTTGGGGAGAAATAGGGGATGCGGGGAGGTGTTGGTCAAGTTCTCTATACTATAATAACTTGACCTCTTGACCCACACTTTTCCCACGGCCGCGCAGAAATAAACAACATATACACGTTATTTATTATAATATATTTATTAATATAGGTATTGTTATATATTATAACTAAATGTATATTAACATGTATATCTACGTATATACGTTGTTTTTTGCATGTTGGTCAACAGGTAAAACTGCGGGTCAAGTAATCAAGTATATATAAGGAACCTGACCAGCAGTTGCCAACATTGCATTTATATGTAGGGGGCGGCATCCCGACGCCCCGGGGTGATAACGGAAACCACACACGGGGCGTCGGGGACGCCGCCCCCTACAGCCAAAAACCAAACGGGTGTTATAATCAAACTGCAAAGGAGGGGCAAGCCCCCTCCCTACTGTACTTTATATATTTGTGACGGCTGTTTCCAGCTGTTCCAACGCCTGGGTCAGGGTGGCGCGGGGGCAGGCGATGTTGAAGCGCTGGAAGCCCTCGCCGACGGGGCCGAAGATGGCGCCGCTGTCCAGCCAGAGGTTGGCTTTGTGCAGCACCAAATCTTCCAGGGCATCGTTATCCAGTCCCAGGCGGCGGAAGTCTACCCAGACGAGATACGTGCCCTCCGGTTCGATCATCCGCAGCCGGGGCAGGCGCGTTGCGATAAATTCGCGCATGTACGCGATATTATCCACAATGTACGCTTTCACCGCGTTGTACCAGGTCTCACCGTCACGGTAGGCAGCTTCGGCGGCGATGAGCCCGGCGGCGTTCAGCTGGCTGTAGCCGCTGGCGTTGTAGGCCTGGCGGAACTTTGCCCGCAGGGCATCGTCCGCAATAAAAATGTTGGACACCTGCAGCCCCGCAATATTAAAGGTCTTGCTGGGGGCGGTGGCCGTGATGGTAAAGGCCGCAAAGGCCGGGTCGACCGCCGCAAACACCTGATGCTTGCCCTGCCAGACGAAATCTGCGTGGATCTCATCGCTGAAGACGGTCACGCCGTGGCGCTGGCAGATGCGTCCCACCTGCAGCAGTTCTTCCCTGCTCCACACCCGGCCCACCGGGTTATGGGGGCTGCACAGCAAAAACAGCTTCACGCCGTTCTCTACGATTTTACGCTCAAAATCTGCAAAGTCGATCTCATAATGCCCGGTGGCTTCGTCCAGCACCAGATCACTGGAGACCAGCCTGCGTCCGTTATCCACGATGACCTCACTGAACGGATAGTACACCGGCTGCTGGATGAGCACCGCGTCCCCGGGCTGGGTGCAGGCCTTTACCGCCACCGCAATGGCAAACACGACGCCGGGCGTCTTTTGCAGCCAGTCGGGCTGTACCTGCCAGCCGTGGTGCGTCAGCATCCACTGCTGCACGGCGGCAAAGTAAGCGGTGTCCGACTCGGTATAGCCGTAAATTGCATGTCGGGCCTGGCGGACGAGGGCATCCTCGATGTAGGAGGACACCTTAAAATCCATATCCGCCACCCACAGGGGCAGCACCCCCGCCGGGCGGCCGCGCTGGACGGCAAAGTCATATTTCAGGCACTTGGTGCCCCGCCGGTCAATGACGGCATCAAAATCCAGATTGCGTTCGCTCATGGCGGGTCTCTCCCTTACAAAGTTTTACAGGGCGGCAAAGGTCTGTGTCAGGTCGGCGGTCAGGTCGTTCACGTTCTCGATACCCACAGACAGCCGCAAAATACGGTCGGTCAGGCCGTTGGCGGCCAGCACCTCAGGCGGGACATCGGCGTGGGTCTGGGTGACGGGGTAAGTCAGCAGGCTTTCGGTACCGCCCAAACTCTCGGCAAAGCGGATGAGCTTAACGTTTTTCAGCAGCACCGGCACGTAGGCCTTGTCGGTTACCTCAAAGGTCAGCATCGAACCAAAGCCACGAGCCTGGCATTTCATCAGCTCGTGGCCGGGGTGCTCCGGCAGGCCGGGATAGATGACCCGAGTGACCTGGGGCTGTTGTTGCAGCCAGTGGGCCAGCGCCAGGGCGTTTTCCTCGGCGCGGTCCATGCGGACGGCCAAGGTCTGGATGCCCCGCAGCACCAGCCAGGAATCAAAGGGTGCCAGGTTCGCACCGATGGTCTTGCTGATCTCCCGCAGGCGATCGGCAATCTCGGCATCTTTCACCACGGCAAAGCCTGCCAGCGTATCGTTGTGGCCGGAGAGGTACTTGGTGCCGCTGTGCACCACGATGTCCGCCCCCAGCGTGAGCGGGTTTTGCAGATAGGGCGAAAGGAACGTGTTATCGACGATAAGCACCGCCCCGCGGGCGTGGGCCAGCTCGGCCGCCGCGCGGATGTCGGTGACGTTCATCATCGGGTTGGTGGGCGTTTCGATGTAGAGGGCCTTGGTCGCGGGGGTGATAGCCTGCGCGGCCTCCCCCAACCCCTTGCTGAAATTGACCGCCGTAAAGGTGATGCCCCGCGGCTCGCACACGGTGCGGAACAGGCGCGGCGTACCGCCGTACAAATCAGATTCGGTCACCACATGGTCGCCGGGGGCAAACAGCTCCATTACGGCTAAGATAGCCGCCATGCCGGTGGAAAAAGCCACGGCATCGGTGCCGCTTTCCAGCGCTGCAACGGTCTTTTCCAGCTGTTGGCGGGTAGGGTTCTGCACACGGCTGTAGTCGTAGCCGGTGCTTTGGCCCAGCGCCGGGTGGGCGAAGGTCGCGGTCTGATAGATGGGGAAACTGACCGCCCCGTAGCGGGCGGCGCGGTCGTCATCCTCCAGGTGGATACATCGGCTCTCGATCGAAAGACTCATGGTCGCACTTCCTTTATATGATGTGTCAGTCGGCGGGGGTGTAGTTGACCTCGACGACGATGTTCTCAAAGGTCACGGCGCGTACTTCGCCGATGCCGGTGGGGTTGGACGGCTCGTACTGGATCTTGTAGCCGTCTTTCTTGAAGCGGGCCACGATGTCATCCAACTGCTGGCGGGTGTCGGCCTTGAAGCAGACGTGGGCAATGCCGCTGCGGTTGGGGTCCTTCGGCTGGTCCACGATTTCGGGCTTGGTCATCAGTTCCAGCCAAGCACCGTGGTCCAACTCCAGAATATCCGAATAGTAGTTGTTTTCCGGCTCGTTGTAGGATTTCAGCAGCCTTGCGCCGAAGTAGCTCTCAAAAAACCGGCGGGCGCCTTTCAGGTCTTTGACAAAGATGCCAACATTGCCGATATACATAGTCGTTTCCTCCTTAATTACACGTTATGATACATGGGGGTGGACAGGTACTTCATGCCGTTATCCGGGATGATGACGGCGATATTTTTGCCGGTGTATTCCGGGCGGCGGCCTACCTGCACAGCCGCGCGCAGGGCTGCGGCGGCCGAGGTACCGAGGAACAGCCCCTCGGCCCGCAGGACTTCGTGGGCAGTTTCATAGGCTTCCTCGGTGCGGATGTCGATGTACTCATCGCTCCAATCCGAGTTGAGGTAGTCGGACAGGTCGCTTTTCGGCACGCCGTAAGCGGGCAGAACGCCGTCAATGATCTGGGCGTGGGGGTGTGCGGGGGTAATGCGGGAATCCGGGTGGGGCTGTACCAGTACCACATGCAGTTGGGGGTTCTGGCTGCGCAGATACCGCGCTGTGCCGCTGCCCGTGCCGCCGGTGCCCGCCATGCAGACCAGCACGTCCACCTTGCCGCCCGCATCCTGCCAGATCTCCGGGCCGGTGGTGCGGTAGTGGGCTTCGGGGTTCGCGGGGTTGGTCACCTGGTTGTTAAAGTATGCCCCCGTGCGCTGGCAGTAGGCGGCGATCTCCGCCAGGGTAGCTTCCCGCTCCGGCTCCTGCCAGGGGTGGGTGCGCTGGGACTCGGGGCGTTCGCCGGTGGCGTCCTTGTAGTCGAGAAGCCGGGCACCGTAGGCCTGCAAAATCAGGCGGCGTTCGAGAGACGCCCCCCTTTCGAGGAAAATCTCCATTTTATACCCGCGGGCGGCGGCGAAGGCGGCCAGACCGATACCGGTGTTGCCGCTGGTCTGCTCTACGATCGTCCCGCCGGGGGCCAGATGGCCGGAGGCTTCGGCGGCCTGTATCATCGAGAGGGCCGCCCGGTCCTTGACGCTGCCGGTGGGGTTGAAGAACTCCAGCTTGGCCAGCAGATGCGCACCGCACTGTTGCTGCCGCTCAAAGCGGTCCAGCTCCATCAGCGGTGTGCGCCCTACCAATTCCTCGATGGAATGTACAATGCCCGCCATGGCCTGCTTCCTCCCTTACACTTAAATGCTGTAATCGTAGTCATCGGTGACGGTCCGCAAAAAGCGCTTGCTTGCCTCCTGCTGGGGGTGCAGGAAAAATTCTTTTGCGGGGGCTTCCTCGGCGACGACGCCGTTTTCCATAAAGATGATGCGGTCGGATACGTTGCGGGCAAAGCCCATCTCGTGGGTGACGACCACCAGCGTCAGGCCGTCGGCGGCCAGCTGGGTGATGGTGTTCAGCACCTCGCGGGTCAGTTCCGGGTCAAGGGCGGAGGTAGGCTCGTCAAACAGCAGCACTTCGGGCTTGAAGGCGATGGCGCGGGCGATGGCCACGCGCTGCTGCTGGCCGCCGGAGAGCTGGTCAGGGTAAAAGTCCTTGCGGTGGAGCATACCTACCTTTTCCAGCACCTCGTCGGCGGTCTTATCGGCGGTGGCGCGGTCCACGCCACGGGCGGTGATAAGGCCCTCCAGCACATTCTGCTTGACGGTCATGTTGCGGAAGAGGTTGAAGTTCTGGAACACATAGCCCATCTTCATCCGCAGGGCACGAATTTCGCTGTGCTTTAATTGGGTGATGTCCTTTTCAAAGTCATCGAACCGGATGGTGCCGCTGTCGGCCTTCTGCAAAAAGCTGATGCAGCGCAGCAGCGTTGTTTTACCGGAACCACTGCTGCCCAGGATCGAGATGACCTCGCCCTTGTTGACATTGAGGTCCACGCCTTTCAGCACCTGGGTGGTGCCATAGCTGCAATGCAGGTCTTTTACTTCCAGCATGGTGATGTGCTCCTTTGCTTTGGGTCACGCCAGATGGTCCGGCGTGACGTCCAGAATATCGTTGAAGTAGTTGTTGGCGATCATCATCACGCCCATAGCGGTGATGACCACGATCTGCTCCTCGTTAAAGTAAGTCTTGAGCTTGGTAAAGAGCTCCTCGGGCACGTGCTTGGGGTCGTTGGCAATGGCGCGGCCGTAGTCGATGAGGACCTGCTCCTCGGGGGTGAACTCAAAGGTATCAAAATCAATGCCGTTCTTTTTCAGCAGGTTGCGGAAGTAGATGCTGCACACCAGGCACCCGTTGGCCTGGGAGATGGCGTACTCGTAAAAATCAGCGGCACGCTTGCCGATGAGGCGGGCCAGCTCGTCATCCAGTGCGTAGGAGCCAGCCTCCACCGCATTGAAGGCGGCAGCGTTGTGCAGCAGGGTACGCTTTTCAGCGGTGATGGTGTGCCCCTCGGCCACATGGTCGGCCACGATCTTTTTGATATGCTCGGGGGCGGTATCGATGTTGATCTCACTGATGATGGACATAGCAGGCAGGCTCCTTTTCAAGTTGTTTTTGGGCGGGTTTCTGTTTGGGCTGTTTCCAGGCAAGGCGCTTTTCCAACACGCTTTGCAGCAGGGTCAGCACCGTGTTGAGCATTAAGTAGACAAAGGCGGCTTCGCAATACAGCGCAAAGGGTTCAAAGGTGCGGGAGGCAATCTGCTGGGCGGCTTTGAACATTTCCACCACCGTGATGCTGGCGGCCAGCGAGCTGTCCTTCGTCAGGCCGATGAGGGTGCTGAACAGCGTGGGGAAGGCCACCCGTGCAGCCTGGGGCAAAATGACCCGCAGCATGATCTGGCCGGAACTCAGGCCGATCATGTACCCGGCCTCCCACTGGCCTTCCGGCACCGACTGGATGGCGGCGCGGATGGTCTCGGACATATAGGCCGCGTAGTTCAGCGAGAAGGCGATGACCGCCGACGGGAAGGCATCCAGCGTGACGCCTAAGGACGGCAGGCCGAAGAAGATGATGTACATCTGGACGATCAGCGGCGTACCGCGGAACACCCAGATATACATGCGGGCCAGCTGCTTAAGCACCGGGATCTTTTGAATTTGAATCAGCGCCAGCAGGAAACCCAGCACCAGGCTTAAGATGTAGATACACACGGTAAGGGGGATGGTGACCTGCACACAGTACAGGACCAGCCGGGGAAACGAGGATACCAGAATATCCAGCAGTCTTTGCGTCATTGCGAATCACCTGCAATCAATTGCTGTAAGCGGAGTTGGTGTAATCACCGCCCAGATATTTTTCAGAGATCTCTTTCAGGGTGCCTTCCTCGCGGAGCTCAGCCAGGGCAGCGTTGATAGCGTCCAGGAACTCCGGCTCACCCTTGCTGACGGGGATGGCGATGACGTCCTCGGAGTTGGGGATGACGAAGGCGACCTTCAGCTTATCGGCGGCATCGGGGTGCTCGTCCAGGTAGGCGTTCAGCACCGGGACGCTGGTGCCCAGGAAGTCGGCACGGCCGGAGAGGACCAGGTCGATGGCCTCGGCGCTGGTATCGATGCCCACGACCTCGGCGCCGTTCTCCTCGTACCAGGGGATGAAGGCGTTGGTGGTGTTGGTGGCGATCTTTTTGCCGTTCAGGTCTTCGGGGCCGTTGATGCTGTCATCGTCGACGCGGACGACCACGCGGCGGGCTTCGTAGTAGTAGGGGTCGGAGAAGTCGTATTTTTCGGCACGCTCGTCGGTGATGCTGACGCTGTTGATGACTGCATCAAAGCGGCCGGTGTCAATACCGATAAGCAGCGAGTCCCAGGCGGCCTCCTGGAACTCGACCTCGACGCCCAGCTTTTCGGCCAGGGCCTTGCCCAGTTCCACGTCCAGGCCGGTCAGCTCGCCGTTGTCATCGTGATAGGTGAACGGCGGGTAGGTACCTTCGACACCGATGACCAGCTTGCCGGCGGCCTTGACTTTTTCCAGCTCGTTTTCACCGGAGGTTTCAGCCGTGGAGGCGGCGGTGTCGGTAGAAGCTGCTGCAGAAGAAGCGCTGCTGCCGCAGCCTGCCAGGGCGGCGGTCAAGGTAAGTGCGGCCAGCGCAGCGGCGGACTTTTTCAAAATCTTTTTCATGGTAGTTACCCCTCTGTCATTTCTCTATGTTCTTGTGTTTCGTTTCGGCGGTTCAACGCACCCGAACAGGTAAAACAAAAGCCCGGGGGCTTTTACAGGCTCCCAGGCATACAGCAAACGATGTTTTCCGGTTACAGTTCAAACATCGACAAAGCACAAGCAAGACGAATGTGCCCGGCCATACGGATATGCCTGGGAGCAAAACATTCGACAACACATGCGGATGGCGGCGATAGCGTGGATGGTATACATGGCACATTTCTCCTTTCGTGGTTTTTCCTGTTCGGATTCATTGGCTGTATCATACACCTATTTACCTACTATGTCAATATGTTAGTAGGTAAATAATGCAAAAAATTTTGCAGAAATTCACAAAAATACGGCAGCACGTTTGTTTATTGTGCTGCCGTTGGGCTTACTTATTGCTGCAAAATGGTTTTCAGGTCAGTTTCGGGGTCACTGGTGGGGGTCAGGTGGTAGTTTTCCACCAGAAATTGTAATACATTTGGTGAGACAAACGCCGGGATGGTGGGGCCTAAATAGATGTGCTGCAGACCCAGATAGAGCAGTGTCAACAGGATGCAGACGGCTTTCTGCTCGTACCAGGAGAGCACCAGCGTCAGCGGCAGGTCGTTGACCCCGCAGCCGAAGGCCTCGGCCAGGGCCATGGCAATGCGGATGGCGCTGTAAGCATCGTTGCACTGGCCGCAGTCAAGAATCCGCGGGATGCCCCCGATGCTGCCCAGGTCCATATCGTTCAGCCGGTATTTGCCGCAGGCCAAGGTCAGGATCAGCGTATCGGCGGGGGTCATGCGGGCAAAGTCAGTGTAGTAGCTGCGGCTGGGGGCCGCGCCGTCGCACCCGCCGATGAGGAAGATGTGGCGAATTTTGCCGCTTTTCACCAGCTGCACGATCTCCCCCGCATGGGCCAGCACGGCGTTGCGGGCAAAGCCGGTGGTGACGGTGTGGCCGCCGTTCATGCCGGTCATGGGATGGTCCTCCGGGTAGCCGCCGCACTCCAGCGCCTTTTCAATGACCGGCGTAAAATCCTTGTCCGCGCCGATGTGGGGGATCTCCGGGTAGGAGACCACCGAGGTGGTGAACACCCGGTCGCAGTAGCTTTGCCGCACCGGCATCAGGCAGTTGGTGGTAAACAGAATGGGCGCCGGGATATTGTGGAACTCGGTCTGCTGGTTCTGCCATCCGGTACCAAAGTTGCCCTTTAAGTGGGGGTATTTTTTCAGCCCCGGGTAACCGTGGGCAGGCAGCATCTCGCTGTGGGTGTAGATGTTGATGCCCTTGCCCTCGGTCTGCTCCAGCAGCAGCTTTAAATCGTGCAGGTCGTGGCCGCTTACCACAATGAACGGTCCTTTTTCAATCGTCAGCGGCACGGTGACGGGCACCGGGTCGCCGTAGGCTTCGGTGTTGGCGGCGTCCAACAGGGCCATGCAGGCCAGGTTGACCTCGCCGGTTTTCAGCACCAGTTTCAGCAGGTCATCGGGAGATTTTTCCTCGCCCAAGGCGGCCAGTGCCTCGTAGAAATAGCGGTTCACGGCGGGGTCGGTCTTGCCCAGGGCGCGGGCATGGTAGGCATAGGCTGCCATGCCCTTGAGGCCGAACAAGATCAGCGATTTCAGCGACCGCACGTCCTCCCCTGCCCGCCAAAGCTCGGCCATATCATAATCCGCAAAGTGGGTGGTGCTGACGGCGGCTTTCTCTTTCTCTATATCGTTTTTGATTTGCAGGATCGTCTCGTTATTGAAGTTCACGTTGGTGATGGTAGTAAACAGCCCTTTCAGCATCAACTCGTCGGTGCGGTCGGTGGCTGTCCCCGCCTGCACCGCCCGCGCAAGGCCGATCAGTGCGCCGATGACTTCATCCTGATAGTTGGCGGTATCAGCCTTTTTGCCGCACACCCCAGCCTTACCATCGCACCCGGTATTGTGCGCCGTCTGCTGGCACTGGAAACAAAACATCTCTTGCATGTGGTTGCCCCCTTACAAAATATCTCTTATAAAGGGTTGCCTGCCATGCGCATTTTATACGCATCCACGAATAAAAAAGCCTCTCCCTGGGAGACAGACTCCCCCGATACGGGGGAGGTGGCGCAAAGCGCCAGAGGGGAAGCAGTGGCTGCGCGTTAGCGCAGACGGAGGGAGAGGCCTCTCAGGCTTCACATCCTTACTGAACCGTTTGTTCTGGTTTTTTCCGCTTCAAATACACCATAAAGCCCAGGCAGAGGAGCAGCTGGACGATGGAGGACAGCGGCGTCGCAAGACCAATATGGAACAGCGTGGCGTTGGCGGTGCGGCTGATGAGGTAGGACACCGGCACACGCACGCCGAAGGCACCTGCGATGCCCTGCAGCATGACGAACCGCGTCTGGCCGATGCCGTTGTAGTAGCCTGTGTAGCAGAAGAAGATGGAGGTAAACAGGCAGTCAATAGCGTAGGCACGCAGGTAATCCGCCGCAGCGGCGATGACTTCCGCGTCCGAGGAGAAGATGCCCGCCAGCAGGTCGCCGTGGAAGTAGGCGAGGAAGAACATCCCTACGCCGATGACGAAGGACACCGCCGCGCCGTAGTGCAGCGCCTTGCGGGCGCGGTCCATGCAGCCGGCACCGTAGTTCTGGGCCACAAAGGCCGAGATAGACTGCATGAAGGCCGAGGAGATCAGCATAATAAAGGCGCAGACTTTCTCGGCCACGCCCACGCCTGCCGACGCCGTAACGCCCATGGCGTTGACGATGGCCAATATAATAAGGAACGACACGCTGACCAGCAGGTCCTGCAGGGCAATGGGTGCGCCCAGCCCGGCCGTGCGGCACAGAGTCTTGCCGTGGAGGCGGATGTCGGTGCGGTGCATCTCAAAGGGCAGCTCCTTTTTGCGGATGACCGCCAGTGACACCACCACGCTGACCACCTGGGCCGCCACAGTGGCGATGGCCGTGCCCACGGTGCGGCCGCCGTTTTTACGTTCGCCGCAGCCGATCTGCTGGCCCAGCAAGATCGTGGTGCCCATGGCAAAGCTGCTGACGAGGTTGGTCAGCGTCATCATGATCTGCGAGCCGGTGGACACTGCCGACACGTCCGCTGGGGAGGCGAACTTGCCCACGATGAGCAGATCCACCGCGCCGTACATAGCCTGCAAAAACAGGGTGAACAGTACCGGCAGCGCAAAAACGATCAGCGGCTGCAAAATTTTATCCTGGACAAAAGTATTCTCCTGTTGTTTCTCCATATCGCACCTCGTTTGTGTTGTGCCACAACAAAAAGCCGGATAAGAAGCAGG
>ERZ1026874.201-NODE-201-length-41728-cov-9.162647_pt1 | contig 41728 bp, 42 predicted proteins | sample MGYA00380167_ERZ1026874 | MGnify/ENA primary metagenome ERZ1026874 (study PRJEB33269, sample SAMEA4719803) | human gut metagenome | biome: human-associated habitat; feature: organic feature; material: feces | place: Cameroon | collected 2013-10 ...
CTTGTCGCTTTTAGCATTCCGTGCTTGTTCATTAGTTTGATTACTCCTTTCAAAATTAATTTAAAGGGCAATCTGCCCTATTTTTGAATTTCTGTCATAAATAATATTATCACATAATTATCACAATTACCATAATTTTATTAATTAAAAAATAAATACGGCAATATTTACAAATAGTTTGAGCTGTTTATGTGTATTATGCCTTATGCTTTGTAGAATTTAACGGAGTCGACTATGCTTATACGGTGCTTTATGTAAGGTCAAAAAAAGCAAAGGAACCCGACATAACAATCGGATTCCTTTTGAAAAAATATATTATTTGTCGCCCGACTTAGTGATTAAACCTGCAATCAAGCCAAAGAATATTGCCGCCGCAATGCCTGCCGCCGCACTTTTTAGTCCGCCTGTAAGAACACCGAGTGCTCCGTCTGCGGCAAGTCCCTCTTTTACACCCTGACTCATCAAAAAACCAAAGCCGCTTATCGGTACAGATGCTCCTGCGCCCGCAAACTCGGCGAAAGGCTCATAAAGTCCTACCGCTCCCAAAATCACACCTGCCACCACAAAGCCTGTAAGTATTCGGGCGGGAGTAAGTTTTGTTTTGTCAATTAAAATCTGACCGATTACGCAAATAAGTCCGCCTGTCCAAAATGCATTTATATAATCCATAACTATTCCTCTTTACAATATTTATTACCTTTAGTTTTTAACCGATTAGCAAATTTTATTCTGATATGTGACGAAAAAATGAAAATTTGTGTAGCTGCTAGGATTTTTCATAAAAAATATACACAAAGCCGATTTTATATAGTATAATGTAAAATGTTGTATTATGGCTCTGCGAAAGCACAGAGTAAACAATACGCTTACTATTATTAAGGAGTGAACAAGTCACATGGTTGAGGTTAAAAACCTTACAAAAAACTACGGCAACATCAAGGCTGTTGACAACATCAGCTTTACTGTTGGCGAGGGCGAAATCCTCGGATTTCTTGGCCCGAACGGTGCCGGAAAATCTACCACTATGAATATGATAACGGGGTATATTTCTTCCACATCTGGCACTGTAAAAATTGACGGAAAGGAAATTCTCGAAAATCCGAAAGAGGCTAAATCCAAAATCGGTTATCTTCCCGAAATTCCGCCGCTCTACACTGATATGTCAGTGAAAAAGTATCTTGAATTTATGTTTGACCTCAAAAAGGTCAAGCTCCCCAAAAAGGAACACATTGAAGAGGTTATGCGACTTGTTCGTATTACTGAGCAGGCAGACAGAATCATTAAAAACCTTTCAAAAGGTTATCGCCAGCGTGTAGGCTTTGCTCAGGCTTTACTCGGCAATCCGCCTGTACTTATTCTTGACGAGCCGACTGTCGGTCTTGACCCTAAGCAGATTATTGAAATCAGAAAGCTGATTAAGAGTCTCGGCAAAAAGCATACTATTATATTCTCATCTCATGTGCTGTCGGAAATCTCCGCAACCTGCGACAGAATCCTTGTTATTTCAAACGGCAAGATTGTTGCCGATGCAAAGGCAGACGAGCTTTCTTCTTCAACAGCAGGCGAGGAAAAGCTCGCACTCGTGGTTGAGGGTACTTCTTCAGACATTATTTCGGCAATCAAAAATATTCCTGCGGTTATTCGTGTAAATAAAATTTCCGATAAAAGCGGTAATTCAGCTAAATATATGGTTGAGTACGAAAATGAGCATGACATTCGCCGTGATGTGTTCAACGCAATGTCAAGAATAAATTGCCCTATTCTCGATATGCAGTCGGGCAACGAAACACTTGAGGAAATGTTCCTCAAGCTAACTACTAACGGCAATTATGACGCAGTCGGAGGTAAAAAATAATGGTTGCAATCTTAAAGCGAGAGCTTTCTTCTTATTTTAATTCAGCCGTTGCCTATGTTGTAATGGCGGTGTATTTTCTGTTTTCGGGATTGTTTTTCAGTATGATATGTATTGAAAACGACTCCGCAAGCCTTACATATGTATTTGGCAATATGTTCATTATCATTCTTTTTGTTATTCCTATTATAACAATGAAAACCTTTTCGGAGGAAAAGCGTCAGCGCACAGACCAGGCACTTCTCACATCACCTACAAGCCTGTTTGAAATTGTAATGGGCAAGTTCCTCGGCGCATTTATCCTCTTTGCACTCTGCTCACTTATCTTTGTAGTGTATGCACTTGTAATTTCATTCTTCACAACTCCCGACTGGGCGGTTGTACTCTGCACATACTTTGGACTTCTTCTTTTGGGCGCAGCGCTTATTGCGATTGATGTTTTCATCTCTGTTCTCACAGAAAGTATGATTATCTCTGCTGTTGCAGGTATGGGCGTAGGCTTGCTCATCTATATGCTCAGCAATCTTTCAAGCTACATTACAGTTGACTGGATTGCAACTATTGTAAAAAAGATTGATTTTCTTACATACTACACAAACTTCACATACGGTATGCTTAACCTTACCGATATTGTATTCTTTTTGAGTGTTACGGGATTGTTCTTGTTCTTTACCGCTCGTGTACTCGAAAAAAGACGCTGGAGCTAAGGAGGTAAAGAGCAATGAGCGAATTTAAAAAAGACACTGCGGCAGAAAACACTGCCGAGGTAAAAAACGAAAAAGTCGATGCTAAATCGACAAATCCGAAAAAAGCCGACAAACCTAAGAAAGACAAGAAAAAAGGCGGATTAAAGGCTTTCTTAAAATCAAGAAAAGCACGCCACGGCTCGGTTGCGATTGCCGTAGTAGCGGTTGTAATCGCACTTGTGGTTGTTTTCAATATTATAGTTTCACTTCTCGTAAACAGATTCCCGAATATGGTAATCGACTTTACAAAGGAGTCTTCTTTTGCACTTGAAAACGACACCGTAGACTATGTATCTCATATTGACAAGGACATTACAATTACAGTTCTTGCCACAGAGGAAAAGTTTGAGGCGTCGGGCAACTACTACATTCAGGCTAACAAGCTCCTTGAAAAAATGGAGAGTGCCTCAAACGGCAAAATCAAGCTCAAGTATGTTGACATTTCAAGCAACCCGTCAATCGCACAGAAATACACAGATGCAGACTGGACAAAGAACTCAAATATGATGATTGTTGAGTGCGGCGACCAGTACAGAGTGCTTACTATTGACGATTGCTTTGAGTACGATCAGAATTACTACGCACAGTACGGCTCTTACTATGTAACATCTTCACTTGTAGAGCAGGGTGTTGTTACAGCTATCCTCAATGTTACCACAGACGACAAGGTAATTGTTGATATGATTACAGGTAATCAGGAGCAGGACAGCACAGCTATCAAAACACTTCTTCAAAACAACGCATATCAGGTAAACGAGGTTACTCTTGCAACAGGCGACCTCGACAATGATGCCAAGTTTGCTATTCTCTATGCGCCGTCGGTTGACCTTGACGAGGGCGCAGTGGAAAAGCTTTCAAAGTGGCTCGACAATGACGGCAAGTACGGCAGAAACCTTATTTACATTCCTACCGAAAACAGCATTGAAACTCCGAACCTTGACAGTCTCTTAAACGAGTGGGGTATGCAGGTAAATGACGGCTATGTATATGAAACAAGCACAGACCGCCTTGTAAGCAACACCTCGCCGTTCATCTTCACTGTTGACTACACAGACTACTACACAAAAGGACTTAAAAATCCTAACATTCCTGTTGTTACACTCTTCTCAAGAGCTATCACACTTTCAGACACAAGTGTGGCACACGCACTTCTTACAACTTCAAATTCGGCAGGTATTCGTCCTACTGATGCTGACGAAAATTGGAACTACAAGGACAATCTCACAAACGAGGCTGTAAACATAGCCGCCGAGGGTGTTAAGTCAAACACAGACAATTCTTCTTCAAAGGTAGTTGTATTCGGTTCATACTCAATGTTTACTTCAGACATTATGTCTTACAACAGCTTTAACAACTCAGGCTACCTTATGAACACAATCAACACCCTTGCAAACAAGGATGACGCAGGCATTACCATTGAGAGCAAGTCAATGAACAATGCAGAGCTTGGCATTACAGACGCTACAACAAAGAACACTCTCTTTGTAATATTTGTTGTATTAGTTCCTGTTGCCGTACTTGTAACAGGCATTGTAATGTGGCTGCGCAGGAGGAATAAATAATGAAAAAGAATGTAAAACTTCTCATCATCATTGCTATTGCGGCAGTAGTGCTTGTAGGCGTTATGCTGCTGCTCATATTCCTGCCAAAAGCGGGTGACGATGCCGATCCGATGGACAGCATTGATAAGGGTATTGATATGTCAACCTCGGTTGATGAAAACGGAATGCACCAGGCAAAAATCAATACCAACGATAAGGGCGAAATTGAAAACAACAGCTACGGCACATTGCTTGAATATGTACCGGCAAAAATTTCAACAATCAATGTTGAAAACAGCTCCGGAACAATGGAAATAAAGTCTGAAACTCCCGTTGATGATAACGGCAAGACAGAAAAAACCATTTATACTCTTGTAGGCTTTGAAGATTTTGATTTGCAGACAGGATTTCCTGATGCAATCGCAAACGATGCGGCGGCGCTTGACTTCGGCAAGGTAATAAGCCTTGACGGCGCAAAGGCATCAGAATGCGGTTTTGACAGTCCAAAGGCAACAGTTCTCGTTACCTACACAGACAATACAAAGGCAAAAATCATTGTAGGCGGTGACGCACCGTCATCGGCAGGAACATATGTAAAGTTTGGCACATCCGATACAATCTACCTTGTAGAGAGTGACGCAGTCGATTCGTTCTCATACAGCCTTACAGATATGTTCTCAAAGGCAATTAACGATGCCGCATCAGACACAGATAATTCGCAGTACAGCAAAATTATACTTTCGGGCAAGAACTTCCCACAAAGTGTAGTGCTTGAACCTAACAATGACGGCAAAAACTCGGCAACAACAGTTATCACATCACCTAAAAAGGTCTATGCAAACGAAGATGCAAGCAGTAAGGTTTCGGGTGCAATCAGAGGCTTGTTTGCCGAGTCTGTAAAAATGGTAAATCCGTCAGACGCACAGCTCAAGGAGCTTGGACTCAGCGACCCGTATGCAGCTATTGAGGCGGTATATCCCGACACAACAGTAAGCCTTATTGCATCTAAGCCTGACAGCTCAGGCAAAGTAAACATTATGCCAAAGGGCGGAAAAGTTGTATATACAATGGCATCTGCAAATCTTCCATGGGTAGATATGAGCTACGAAAAGCTCACTTCGGAGTATGTACTTCACCCACTTATGTCGGCGGTATCAACCCTTACAATTAATAACGGTTCTGACACTTATACATTTGATATAAGTACAAAGGAAACCACAACAACAAACGAGGACGGCGAGGAGTCAACCTCAACTACTACCACAGTAGTATATAAGGATAACGAGCTTAACTCATCGTACTTCTCAACATTCTTCCAGAACCTCACATTGCTTACAAAGAGCGACACAACAGCCGACAAGCCAAGCGGCAACGCAGTATTTACCGCCGAATATAAATATTCAGACGGCAGTACAGATACCGTTAAATTCTATAATGCAGACGGAAACAAATATCTTGCAGAGGTAAACGGCGAAAGCGTAGGACACCTTTACAAGACAAATCCAAGCAAGCTTATAGAACAGGTTAAAACAGTTGCAAATAATAAAGAAGTTACAGACTTTGCGGCATAATTAATCTAACTTAATTAATAATTAAATTAAACCTGCCCGATTCAGTTAATTCTGACTCGGGCAGGTTTTTGTTTAGCACACAAAGTTTAGTTTAATAAATTTAAAATTTAGGTCAAGCCTTTTTAAAGGCTTGCGGGTTTGGGCAGAGCCCATAAAAAGTTTCCCTTACATCAAATTATCGGGCGCAAACAGCAAAGCTGTTTGCGTGCTAAGACAATGTTTTGAAAACAGGCGATAGCCTTAAAAAGGGGAATAGTTAAAATAATGTGCCGTCATTGCTACGCAATGACGGCACAAATTATAGGGCGTATCTTTTCTATGTTGCTGTCGCATTAGCTTTCGCCATTGTGTTCAAGCCGCCAAACGGCAAGCCGTTTGGCTATCAAAATTTGCGATAGCATAAAGTACTTGTGGGCGTTGCCCACACCCACAACCTTTGAAAAGGTTGACCAAACTTTTTACTTCGGGACGGAAAGTTTAGCTTTTGCTTTACTTTGTTGCCCGACTGAAGCTTAGTCATAATTTATAATTTTGTCATTTTCTTAAAAAGTTAGTCTGATTTTCCCCACCCCATCACTGCAAAACAGCAAACAAAAACCCGATTATAGCCTTTGCTACAATCGGGTATCTTAATACTTTTCTAAATCAGCTTACCGCTTTTTTATACAGCTGTTTATAAACCAAGAACAATGCCACCGATACTATTAAAAAGAACAGTGAGCACGCAAGCACGCACATTATAATGTTATTTGCACATGATACAAACAGCATATATGTTGCTCTTGACGCTATGTTAAAGGTTTCAATCTTCTTTGACAGCAAAATTACTATCGGCAATACCAATGTTGTCAAAAATGTGGCGGCTGTTGCATAATAAATATGGCGCACTGCCCTATGTTTCCATTTTGTTGACAATACAAATATTACGCAAATCAGCGCAGAAAGCACTGCACATATTGCAATTACAAACGGCAACAGCTTTTTAACATTCTGAAATCTGCCCGCTAATGTTCCAAAAAACGGCAATTCCAGCGACTGCTTATAAATTTTAGCCGCCTCTTTTATAAGGTATTCCCTGTTTTCGCTCGAAACACTGTCGGCGCTTATGCCCTTTTGCTCTATATAATCGTCAAGCGCTGTATTAAAAGCCTGTTTAAAAGCTGTTTTATCAATCACACTGCCCTCGCCCGAATAATAATCATGTATATACTTTTCAGTATCCTCGTGAATCATTATTTCATCAAGCAAGCCGTTGAAAAAGTCCTCTTCAAGTCCGCTTGCATAACCGAGGTCGGTCAAACTGCTTGTTATCTCGTCCTTTTTCTCGGTTATGTAATTGCAGGTGTTCATATTGTCAAGCATAAAGCTGTCATTAAACAGTGTGAACTGCAGCGAAACAGCATACGCAAGCACTGTTAAAAGCACCGCAAGCACAAGTGAAAGCAATATATTAACTATCTTTTTAACTGTTGACATACTCAGCCCTCCTTTGATGTTTTATCAATCTGAGGACCTGAAACATATTTTGCATACACAAAAAATCTCTGATCTGTAAGACCAAGCTCGTCAAACGGATAACAGGTATACATTATGAGATTTTCTTCATTTGCGCTTAAATCATACGCAGAGGTGTCTGTCGCTTTCTTTACAGCCGTATCGGTAATTTCGTATGTGTAATTGCCGTAGCTTGTCTTAATGGTAACAGTCTGCCCTGCCTTAGCGTTTTTAAGTCCGTTAAAATATGTATTGTTGTGTCCGGCAACAAGAATTGTTTTTCCGTAACCCGGTATAAAACTGCCGTTATATATGCCTACGCCGTTTCGCAGCGCAACATTTCCGTCGCCGAAGAAAAGGTTATTGTCAATAGAGCAATCCTCTATGATAAGTTCGCCGAACTGCTCACCTGTCTTTGGGTATTGGATTTCACTTATAGGCAGTTTTTTATTTGAATCGGTTTCATTTTTGTTTTCTGACACCGGCACAAATATATTGTTATATTCTGTGGAATAATCTCTTGCAGAGTCCGAAAACATAAGACCTGCTGCCGAAATTAAAGAAGATGACGGCATAAGTACAAGGTAGCCTAAAAGATAAATTACCACAAAAAATATAGAGGGAAGAATTAAAAAACCCTTCCCACCAATTTTTTTATGCCTGTGTCTGGTATTTTTCATATCAGACATTTACAATCAAGCTCTTTCTCTTTTTTTAACAGAAAGAACAACTGTAGCACCTGCTGCAAGAGCAACTGCTGCACCTGCAACTGTAGCAACAGCGAATGTGTTTACATTAGCGCCTGTTGTAGCAATAGCATTGCTTGTAGTTGTTGTGTTACCCTTACTGTCAGTTGTAACCTTTGTGCTAACAATTGCGTTGCCGTTCTTGTCAGTAGCTGAAACAGTCTTAGTTGCCTTGTCGTAAGAAACTGTAACACCGATTACATTAGCAGCCTTCTGACCATAAGTGAAGAGCTCCTGCTTCTGAGCTTTGTTAAGATCCTTAACAGTTGAAGCACCCTGTGACTTAAGGTAATCTACAGCATCATTGATGTCCGCAATAATCTCCTTAGATTCTGCGTCTGTCATGTCAATAGTGTTGAAGTAGTTTTCAGCCTGGTTGAGCATCTCATCAGCATTAGTAATAAAACCACCGTTGTAGCTTGTGTTTACTTCTGAAAGCTTGTCAAGTACAGCCTGTTCCGCGCTGTTGATACCAGCGGCAAAAGCCGGCACGCTAGCCATAGCAATAACTGTTGCTGATGCAAGGATTGCAGATAACTTTTTCATTATTTATACCGCCTCTCTAAAGTATTTTAGTAGAGCATCAAGCATGAAACTATAACACACCCAATTATCTACTTTATAAAATATTGTACCACAATAATTCTTTTTTGTAAATACTTAGCTCTAAAATTATGTCGATTTTTAGTTTTTTATGCTAAACACTCACAAACAATTTTGTTTACATTTATATTTTTGTGATTATTCACGAACTTTTTTATCTGACATACATTCAACAAGAACAGCCTTTTGTGCATGAAGTCTGTTTTCAGCCTCTTCAAAAATTTCATTGGCGTGCTCTTCAAATACATCGGCAGTGATTTCTTCGCCACGGTGAGCAGGTAAGCAGTGAAGAACCATACACTCCGGATTTGTAACAGACATAAGCTCTTTGTTTACCTGATAGCCGGCAAATGCCTGTTCACGAATCTTCTTCTCCTCTTCCTGTCCCATAGATGCCCAAACATCTGTATAAACAACATCAGCGTTCTTTGCAGCCTCCATTGGGTCTTCAACAATTTCAAATTTGCCGTTTCCGTACTTTTTACCGAATTCAATAATGTGTTCAGGCGGCATATATCCCTTTGGGCAAGCTGCTGAGAAAGACATACCTGTGCTGAGTGCGCCCACGATGAGTGAATTCATCATATTGTTGCCGTCACCGATAAAGCACATTTTAAGTCCCTCAAGTTTACCCTTGAACTCACGAATTGTCATAAGGTCTGCGAGCACCTGACATGGGTGGCAGTAGTCTGTAAGACCGTTGATAATCGGAATAGAACCGTACTCGGCGAGAGCCTCAACTTCTTCCTGCTTAAATGTTCTTATCATAATACCGTCAAGAAAACGAGAGAGAACTCTTGCTGTATCCTGTACAGGCTCGCCTCTGCCGATCTGTAAATCATTGGATGAAAGGAAGAGCGGATAACCGCCGAGCTGTGTCATACCTACTTCAAAAGATACTCTTGTTCTTGTGCTTGACTTCTCAAAAATCATACCAAGAGTTTTGCCGGCAAGAATTTTGTGCTCAATGCCGTGTTTCTGCTCATATTTAAGCTGGTCAGCAAGGTTAAGTGTATTGATGATTTCATCTGTTGACCAATCTTCAAGTTTAAGTAAATGCTTCATTTTAATTCTCCTCTAATGTTTTTTCAAGAATACTGAGTGCAAGGTCGATTTCTTCCTTTGTAATGTTGAGCGGCGGCAACATTCTCAAAAGCGACTTTGCGGTAATAATAATAAGTCCGTTTTCTACGCATTTTGCCGCAATGTCGTGAGCGTCGCCGTTTTCAAGCTCAATGCCAATCATAAGTCCCATTCTGCGAACAGCCTTTACGCCGTCCATTTTGAGGACTTTTTCTTCTATATATTTACCCTTTGACTCAACCTCGGAGAGAAACTCGGGCTTTGAAATTTTATCAAGCACATAGTTTGCGCCTGCGCAAACAACAGGGTTTGCACCAAAAGTTGTGCCATGGGTTGACGGTGACATTACATCTTTGAGCTTTTCGCCGCAAACGCATAAGCCGATCGGAAGTCCGCCGCCAATGCCCTTTGCAACGGTAAAAATATCAGGTTTTACATCAAAATTTTGGAAAGCGAACAGCTTGCCTGTTCTGCCTGCGCCTGTCTGTACCTCGTCAACGATAACCAAAATATCCTTTTCGTTGCAGAATTTAACAAGGCTCTGCACATAATCTTTGTCAAGAATATTTACACCGCCCTCGCCCTGAATAAGTTCAAGCATAACCGCACAGGTTTTGTCGGTTACGGCATTTTCAAGTGCGTTCATATCGTTTGCGTCTACATAAGAAAATCCCTGAGTAAACGGGAAAAAGTAGTTGTGAAACACATCTTGTCCCGTTGCGGAAAGAGTGGTTACTGTTCTGCCATGGAAAGAATTGTTGAGTGTAATAATTTCGTTGCGCTCAGCACCGTATTTATCAAAGCTGTATTTTCTCGCAACCTTAATTGCGCACTCGTTAGCCTCAGCGCCGCTGTTGCCAAAGCAAACCTTTGAAAAGCCTGTAAGTGTGCAGAGCTTTTCGGCAAGATTGCTTGCCTGCGGACAATAAAAATAGTTTGACATATGCTGAATTGTGTTAGCCTGCTCGCTGACTGCCTTTACCCAGCCGTCCTCGCACCAGCCAAGACTGTTTACACCGATACCCGATGCAACATCTACATATTTTTTGCCGTCCTCATCATACGCAACAGCACCCTTACCGCTTTTTAAAGCTACATTATATCTGCCGTAAGTGTGCATTATGTACTGCGAATCCTTTTCCTTTGTATTCATTTTCCCACTCCCTTAAGTGTTATCTACATCTTCGTTATTAAAGGAAAAAACAAATATATCCTCACGCTTTTTAAATCCGAAATCCTGCCAGAAGCTCTGACCTGTGGTGTTGTTCTGATAGCAGAAGATATGAGTTTTATCTATTCCCTGTTCCTTAATAGCCTCAATCGCACTTTTGGCAAGCTCGTGTCCGATGCGCTTTCTGCGGTAGTCGGGCAGAACTGCCATATGGTGAATAAATCCTCGTCTGCCGTCATGACTTGCAAGTACAGTACCTACAATTTTACCGTCAATTACGGCAACCTTGCTCATACCCTCGCTTCTTGTCAGATAAGACTCAATTTTTGCTTTTTCGTCAGCCTTGGACAAGGCTCTTTTAGAGGTAATCTGCCAGAGGGCAAAGACCTCCTCGTAATCTGCTATTGTCATTTCTCTGATTATCATATCTGTTTTTTCCTTACCAACTGCCATAAGGCAAGTTATTTGCAATTTATTAATAGAACATTGTGCCGATACCCTCATCACTGAACATTTCAATGAGGATAGAGTGCTCAATTCTGCCGTCAATAATATGTGCTCTGCTTACGCCGCTCCTTACAGCCTCAACGCAGCAGTCAATCTTAGGAATCATACCGCCCTTGATAATGCCCTCACGCTTGAGCATAGGAACTTCGCTGACATTTACAACAGAAATAAGGGAATCCTCATCATTAACATCTCTCAAAAGACCTCTTATATCTGTCATAAGAATGAGCTTTTTAGCGCCGATTTTTGCCGCAATGTGAGCGGCGGCAATGTCTGCGTTTACATTATAAACATTTCCGTCATAACCGCTTGCAACGGTAGCCACAATCGGAATATAACCATTGTTGATAACATCCTGCAAAGGTTCGGGATTTACTTCTTTAATCTCGCCTACATAGCCGAGGTCTGCACTTGTAACAAGTTTTTCCGCCATAAGCATATTGCCGTCAAGACCGCAAAGACCGATTGCCTTGCCGCCGTGTTTTTCCATAAGCTGAACAAGGTTTTTGTTTACCTTGCCTGCAAGTACCATTTGCACAATATCAATAGTTTCTTCGTCGGTAACACGCATACCGTTTTCAAACTTGCTTTCTTTACCGACTGCCTTAAGCATTGCATTTATTTCAGGGCCGCCGCCATGAACAAGCACAACATTAACGCCTACAAGTCGCATAAGTGCTATATCGCTCATAACTGCGCTTTTAAGTTTATCGTTTACCATTGCGTTGCCGCCGTATTTTACAACGATAGTTTCGCCGCTGAATTTACGAATATACGGCATTGCCTGTATTAAGACTTTTGCTCTTTTATTAATATCCATTTTTCATTTCCCCTGATATAAATTTAATGCCCGTTTTTCAGATAAACTGTAATTTAAAAAATACAATTCCCAATTAGGTTCTGTAATCTCCGTTAATCTTTACATAATCATAGGTAAGGTCACAACCGTAAGCCTCGGCATAGCCATAGCCGTCATTAAGTGAAACCAAAATATTGATTTCCTTTTCAAGCAAAATTTCCTTTGCCTTTTCTTCCGAAAACTCAACCCCTGCGCCGTCTTTGCAAACAAGGATACTGCCCTTAGACGACTCAAAAAAAACATCTACCTTTTTAACATCAACATCAGCGCCGCTGTAACCGATTGCACACAATACTCTGCCCCAGTTAGCGTCCGAACCGAACATTGCGGCTTTTACAAGGCTTGAACCGATAATACTCTTTGCAATTTTAACAGCGTTGGGTTTGCTCTTAGCGCCCTCAACCTTGCAAACAAGAAGTTTTGTTGCGCCTTCGCCGTCACCTGCAAGTTTCTTTGCAAGCGCTCTGAAAGCTGCGGTAAGTCCGCTTAAGAATGTATAGTAATCTTCGTTTTTGTTGGTAATCATTCTGTTGCCGGCTTTGCCCGATGCCATAATAGCAAGGGTATCGTTTGTAGATGTATCGCCGTCAACGCTTACCATATTGTAACTGTCCTCAACAGCCTCATGCAGAGCCTCACGCAGCATATCCGAAGAAACAGCCGCATCTGTTGTAACAAAAGAGAGCATAGTACCCATATTAATGTGAATCATACCGCTGCCCTTTGCAATGCCGCCGATTGTAACGGTCTTGCCGTCAAGCTCCATTTGCATAGCCATTTCTTTTTTAACCGTATCGGTTGTCATAATAGCCTCGGCTGCGTCTGTGCCGCCCTCTTTGGTGAGGTGACCTTTCATATATACGCAAGCCTTTAAAATAGGCTGAATAGGCAGAGGCTGACCGATAACACCTGTTGATGCAACGATAACATCTTCCGCTTTTACACCGAGAGTTTCGCCTGCGATAAGGCACATATGATTTGCAATGTCATATCCGTTTGCGTTGCAGGTGTTTGCATTGCCGGAATTTACGATAACCGCCTGTGCAATGCCGTCTTCGAGGTGCTTTTTTGTTACCTCGATAGCCGAACTTTTAACAAGGTTTTTGGTATAAACAGCCGCCGCCGTACAGGGAGTGTCGCAATAAATCAGCGCAAGGTCACGCTTTGTTTTGTTTGACGGCTTGATTGACGCACAAATACCGGCTGCTGTAAAACCCATAGGAGAAGTAACTGTGCCTTCGATAAATCTGTAATTTCCCATAATAAAGCCTCCGTTTTTTATTTGCTTTTACCGATTAAAAAGCAGGTGGAACAATAACAAGACCTGTTTTTTCGTCAAGTCCAAAGATAATGTTCATATTCTGAATTGCCTGACCTGCTGCACCCTTAACCATATTGTCAATAGCTGCGCAAGCCACAAGCTTATTTGCTCTTTTATCGTGATGAATTGAAACATCACAGAAGTTTGAGTAACGCACATTGTGAATGTCGGCACACTTGCCGTCATCAAGAAGTCTTACAAAAAATTCGTCTTTGTAGAAATCCTCATACGCTTTTCTGATTTGCTCAAAAGTAACGCCCTCGTTAATGTCTGCATAAACAGTGGCAAGAATACCTCTGTTTACAGGCAAAAGGTGCGGTACAAATGTAATTGTAACATCTTCGCCCGAAAGTTTTGAGAGTGTCTGCTCAATTTCGGGTGTGTGGCGGTGACTTGCAACCTTATAAGCGTGGAATCCCTCGTTAAGCTCAGGGAAATGGTTGCCCTGAGTAGGTTTTCTGCCTGCGCCCGTAACACCGCTCTTGCAGTCACAGATGATACCCTTTGTGCTTACAAGTCCGTTTGCGATTGCCGGAGCAATGGCAAGCGGAGAACAGGTAGTGTAGCAGCCGGGGTTTGCAATTAACTTTTTGCCCTTGATTTTATCTCTGAAAAATTCAGGAAGTCCGTAAACAGCCTGCTCGTGGAGCTTTTTGTCAAGGAAAGTGCCGCCGTACCACTCTGTATATTCTTCTTCGCTCTCAAGACGGAAGTCTGCGCCGAGGTCAATGAAAGCCTTGCCTGCGCTGATGCACTTTTCGGCAAGTTCCTGTGAAAGACCGTGGGGAAGTGCGGCGAAGATAACATCGCTTTTCTCAACAACAGCGTCTTGGTCTTCACAGACCATATCGTTTAAAAATGTATATGACGGATAAACATCGCTTAACTTCTGACCTTCAAAAGAAACCGAGCTGATAGCTGAAATTTCAGCCTCAGGGTGACTTGTCAGAAGTCTTACAAGCTCTGCGCCTGCATAACCTGTTGCACCCACAATACCTGCTTTTATCATCTTAATCAATCCTTTTTATTGATACTCTTTGCAAAATCAAATGCAAATCCTGCAAAAATAAATTATAAATTCTTAGCAATCTCTGCAACTCTCTTTGCCTGCGCTTTTACATTCTCAGAGGCAGGGCCGCCGAATGCTTTTCTTTCGTTTGTGCAGGTTTCAAGTGAAATTGCTCTGTAAACATCATCGTTAAATACATCACAAACCTTTTTGTACTCCTCAATCGGGAGGTTTTCAAGGTCTGTACCAAGCTCAATGCATCTTGCAACGAGTTCGCCTGTTGCCTTGTATGCATCTCTGAACGGTACTCCGTTCTTTGTGAGCCAGTCTGCACAATCGGTAGCGTTAATAAATCCGCCTGCGGCAGCTTTACGCATATTCTGCGGAATAACTCTCATTGTATCAAGCATTGGAGTAAAGGCTGTAAGGCACATTTTAACTGTATCGACAGCGTCAAAAATTGCCTCTTTGTCCTCCTGCATATCCTTATTGTATGCAAGGGCGATGCCTTTCATAATTGTGAGCAATGTCATATTGTCGCCAAAAACTCTGCCGCTCTTGCCACGAACAAGCTCTGCAATATCGGGGTTCTTTTTCTGTGGCATAATTGACGAGCCTGTTGAAAAAGCGTCATCAAGCTCAATGAACTTAAATTCCCAGCTGCACCACATAATGATTTCTTCCGAAAATCTTGAAAGATGCACCATAATAATTGAAAGAACAGATGCAAACTCAATGCAGTAATCTCTGTCGGACACGCCGTCAAGCGAGTTGTTTGTAATTCTTTCAAAACCGAGCAGCTCGGCTGTAATTGTTCTGTCGATAGGGTATGTTGTGCCTGCTAAAGCGCAAGAACCGAGCGGCATTTCGTCCATTCTCTTAAGGCAGTCCTCAAGTCTTGACACATCTCTTAAAAGCATTTCGCCGTAAGCTAAAAGGTGGTGACCGAAAGTAATCGGCTGTGCTCTCTGTAAATGAGTGTAGCCGGGCATAACGGTTTCGCTGTATTTTTCCGCCTTGTCGGCAATAACCTTGATAAGGTCAACAACGAGCTTTTTAACATTTACAACTTCCTTTTTAAGGTAAAGCTTAATGTCAACGGCTACCTGGTCGTTACGGCTTCTTGATGTGTGAAGTCGCTTGCCGTTGTCGCCAATTCTCTTGGTAAGCTCGCCCTCAATAAAGGTGTGAATGTCCTCTGCCTCCATATCAATATGGAGAGTGCCGTTTTCTATGTCTGCAAGGATTCCCTTAAGACCCTGAACTATGTCGTCAGCCTCTTCCTGTTTGATAATACCGCACTTGCCGAGCATTGTTGCGTGGGCAATACTGCCCTCGATATCCTCTTTATACATACGGCTGTCAAACGAGATTGAGCTGTTAAAATCGTTAGTGGTTTTTGAAAGTTCTTTTTTAAATCTGCCCTTCCAAAGCTGCATATAATCACCTCGAGTTAATGAATGGTTGTTAATTTGTGCAATATCAGTATTTTATATTGCTTTTTAAAAATATCCGTATAAACAACTGTCAGGGACAGAGAATTTCCCTGCCCCCGAACCGGAATAATTATCTTAATTAAGTCAAATTATTTAATAAGACCCTTTTTAGCACGAACCTTGATTGGAAGACCAAAGAGGTTGATGAAACCTGCACTGTCGTTCTGATCATAAACCTGATCCTCATCAAAGGTTGCGATTTCCTCATCATAGAGTGAATATGGGCTTGTAACGCCTGCGTCAATAATGTTGCCCTTGTAGAGCTTTAACTTAACATCACCTGTTACATACTCCTGAGTGCTGTCAACAAAAGCAGAGAGAGCCTCACGGAGAGGTGTGTACCATTTGCCGTCATAAACGAGCTCTGCAAATGTGTTTGAAAGGTTCTTTTTGTAGTGGAGTGTATCCTTGTCAAGGCAGATTTCCTCGAGCTTGTTGTGTGCTGCATAGAGGATTGTGCCGCCCGGAGTTTCATAAACGCCACGAGCCTTCATACCAACAAGACGGTTCTCAACGATATCTGTAATACCTACGCCGTTTCTGCCGCCGATTTTGTTAAGCTCCTTGATAAGCTCAACAGAGTCGATTTCTTCGCCGTTAAGCTTTGTAGGAACACCCTTTTCAAATGAAATTGTAACATACTCTGCCTTGTCGGGAGCCTGCTCAGGAGAAACGCCGAGTTCAAGGAAGCCCTCCTTGTTGTACATAGGCTCGTTTGCAGGATCTTCAAGGTCAAGACCTTCGTGGCTCAAGTGCCAGAGGTTTTTATCCTTAGAATAGTTTGTTTCACGGTTAATCTTGAGCGGAATGTTGTGCTTTTCAGCGTACTCGATTTCGTCTTCACGGCTCTTGAACTCCCAAGTTCTCCAAGGAGCGATAATCTTCATATCCGGAGCATAAGCCTTGATAGCAAGCTCAAAACGAACCTGATCGTTGCCCTTACCTGTGCAGCCGTGGCAGATAGCGTCAGCGCCCTCAGCCTTAGCAATCTCTACAAGTCTTTTAGCAATGATAGGACGAGCGAAAGATGTGCCGAGGAGGTACTTGCCCTCGTAAACAGCGCCTGCCTTAACGGTAGGAATGATGTAATCGTCAACAAACTCCTTGTTAAGGTCTTCAATATAAAGTTTAGATGCGCCTGTTTTGATAGCCTTTTCCTCAAGACCGTCAAGCTCTGTGCCCTGTCCTACATCACCCGAAACAGCGATAACCTCGCAGTTGTCATAGTTTTCTTTTAACCAAGGAATAATAATAGAAGTGTCAAGTCCGCCTGAATAAGCGAGAACAACTTTTTTAATTTTATTGTCAGCCATTTTAATTTCCTCCATAGAAATGATTTATATTACTCTTACATTATACGCTTTCTGCCAAAAAAATCAAGTGTTTTTTGAATAAATATTCAATACTGTGCAAAATTGTAAAAAATGCACCTTTTTCCGCTGTCTGCGCACAAATTTTACTGCAAAATCCACTTTACAACTGACATAAATCTTCCATATATGTATAAAAATGCATATATACAGAAATAATGAATATTCATTTTTTGAATTTATTTTTGCATAAAATGTATATTTTTATGAATATTCAGCGTGAATATTCATTTTCGCACCAACGGCAATTATTATAGCTATGATATAAACCTTTTATTGAGAGTTTTTAAAGCTAACTTTGCACAAAAGCAAAGCCCGACTGCAAAATCACAGTCGGGCAAGTGTTATAATATATCAAGATTTCTTTTCCAAATTAAAATTCTCTTTACCGATTCGTCAAGTCTGTCGGTTGTTATTTCGCCGTTCTGCACAGCAGTCAGCAAGGCATTGTATTCGGTTTCAACATCACCACAGCAGAGGAAGTCGTTGCCTGCCTTAAAAGCGGCAACCGAGAGTGGCTCGTAAATGTCAAGGGCATCAACAGCAAACATATCGAGGTCATCTGTCATAACAACTCCGTCAAATTTAAGCGTATCTCTTATAACCTCATGCACAGGCTCAGAGAGCGAGGCGGGATTTCCGCTGTCAATCGAATTTACTGTTATGTGCGACACGAGAATACTGTCTGCACCTGCCTTTATTCCTGCCTGAAACGGCAGAAAATCGTTGTTCTGCAATTCCGAGAAAGTTCTGCTGTCGGTAGCGTCGGAATAATGTGTGTCGCCGTTATCTCCGTATCCCGGGAAGTGCTTTAATACAGTGCCGAGTTTTTTCTCTTTGCTTGCTTTTACAACCGTATCCACAAATCTGCTTGTGCTTGCGGCGTCACTTGAAAACGACCTGTAATACATAAATGAATCTGGGGCGGAAGTGATGTCGCATACAGGCGCCATATTTACATTTACTCCGAGCGAAAGCAGAAATTCCGCTTTATCGTATGCGTCATCTTCAACAGCACTCCAGCCGCCGTTTGCAAAGGTTTCACTCGGTGAAAGATATGCGCTTTCCCTTAGGTTTGGATTATCGCTCGCACGCACCACAGTTCCGCCCTCTTCGTCTGTACCGATAATAAGCGGAATTTTGGCATTGGACTGCATAGCTTTTATATCGGCATTCACTTTTTCTTTTGTCTTGCCGTCAAAATCTACGCCGAACAGCAAAACGCCGCCGATGTGGTATTTGTTTATTGCGTCGCTCATATCGTTGCCACGGCAATTCACATAAAGCAGCTGACCTACCTTTTCCTCGACTGTCATTCTTGAAATCTTCAGATCAATGTCGGCATACGGGTCAACAGGCGCTGTGCTCTCGTTAGCTTGTGTGTTCTGCTCTCCTGCACTTGTTTCGGCTTTTGAGCTTTTGCCCGAATTTTGACAGCCGACAAGTGCTGTTAAAGCCATTACCGCTGCAAGTACAGAGGCAATTATTCTTTTGCTTTTCATATTATCCCTCATTAAAAAATTTCAACAGTTGTTTTTTCTACAAAGCTGTCTTTAAAAGTTTTCATATTCTGCATATGCAGTGTGTTAAGATGTTCTTTTTGCAATTTTTCGGACTCCCACTTTTCGATAAGCACAACTACATTTTCCTTGCCGAAAGCCGGCACAAAGTAATTGTATTCAATACAACCGTTTTCGCTCTGCACAACTTCGGGAAATCCGTTGTTTTTCAGCACCGCTAAAAACTCGTTTAACATATCGTCTTTTATAAAATATTTTACAATAAGTGTTATTTCGTGCATTGTACCTCTCCTCTTGGCTTTTTAAGCGTTTTAAAGGTTTCAAAATAAAAGAATTTATCTATATATGTACCTATTATACCAACAGCCTTGCCCATTGTAAAGGCTGCAAGTATAGTTCCTATGCCGAGTCCGTCAAGGTGTCCAAGGCAAAAGAAAGTAAGACCTGCCGTAATTGCAAGACAGCTTAAATCGTAACCGATTTTGATTTTAGGATAGCCAACCTTTGTAATGTCCGAAAGCTCTCTCGGAAACAAATCGGTTGGAATGATAGGGAGTTTGCATCGGTTTGACAGCGCAATTCCTATGCTTATAAGAATATAGCTTACTATAAAGTAAACCACGCATAAAAACAGATTTTTAGGCAGAATATTTATCCATAATTCGTGCAAATCCATACATTCGCCAAAGGCAAAGCCTACCACAAAGCTGAAAAGGTAGTTTGCAACAAACTTCTTGCGCATTATCATAAGACTTAGCACAAGCACACCCTGAAAAATGTATGTCCAAGTGCCGAGCGAGAGAAACGGCAATACCTCGGAGAAAGCATACGGCACGCTTGAGATTGCCGAAATGCCTGCGCCCGAATACAGCATAAGCACCACACCAAAGCTGTTGATAATTACCGCAATGAGCAGTGCAAGCTCGCCACGAAACAGTTTTTTGCCTTTTTGTTCGGATTTTTCTTCCATAATATCAACCCCATAAAATAAATACCTGTATTATTTTACTGCAATGATTATGAAAAATCAATGCGTAAAGGTTTTGTTCTGAATTTGGGGTAAAATTATGGTTTAGCTTAGTTTATTGCAATGTTAAAAACACAAAACTAAAAAGTTTGGTCGACCTTTTCAAAGGTCGTGGGTATGGGCAAAGCCCACAAATACTTTCCGTTTATGCAACCTAACGATAGCCAAACCCGCAATTTTTGAAAAAATTGCGTAAACTTTTTTATTTTTGTCAGATAATAGCGTTAGTTAAATTTTGACGATTAAAAATACTCCGACCAAGTAAAATCTCTCGGTCGGAGTTGCGTTAAATATAAATTTTAATTATCGTTTTGCTATTGCTCGCTGTAAGGTGGTAACATCCCTTACATCACGGTAACCGTCAAAGTTTATATCTGTGTAATAATACTGGAGCGAATCAAGCTCAACTGATCCGGAAATGTACTGTTGCAGCAAAGTAACATCGTTTACATCTACTGTGCCTTGAAGGTCAATATTGCCGAATCTCAATATGTATATATTCGAACCGACAGTACCGCCTCCGCCGCCGACTACATAAGCTTTGCGGTAAGAAAATGTAGTGCAGTAATCTGTTGGTTCATTGATTTTAGTAGACAGATAAATTTCCACGCAGCCGTCCTTATCCGGAACTACGCCCGTTACAGCACCGCCGCTCTGGAAGTACAAGGCGGAGTCATAATAACCGCCGCCGTCTGCTTTTTCGTATTTGAAGTTATAATCATGACTGCCGATACTTGAGAATTCCATTGTATGCGAGCCGTCCTTGTTAAAATAATTCGGATCTACCTCGTGAAGATTTATTTTTGCTTTAACATACCTTCCGCCTTTATCGTCAAATGTGTAATATGCATGTAAGTTACCAGAACCGCTTACAAAATAGCGGGCGTATTTTTCGGTAGACGGCATAAAGAGTGTTTTGTCACCGTCTATACAATCTGCAAATTTCATTGAGTAGTTTTTTTGAGTATCGCCTCCCGTAAATAATACTCCGTTTGTATAATCGGACGGAATATTGTACGCAGAAACCAAAAGCGTGTTGTTGCCGATGTTTTTTGCCGAGTTGTAAATCTCAACACCCTTATGCGGCTTAACGTTTTTTGCGTTTGCGGTCACTGCTGCACCTGCAGTCAGCACCGCACAAAGAGCTAAACATACAAATTTCTTCATTTTATACTCCTTTATAATTATTTGGTAATAGCTTGTTGTAAGTCTGTAACATCTTTAACATTTGTTTTACCGTCACGGTTTATGTCGGAATAAAACATCTGAAGTTTATCAAATTCCGCATCGCCCGCAAGGTATCTCTGCAAAAGGGTTACATCGTTTACATTTGTACTGCCTTTAAGGTCAATATTGCCAAAACAAAGCATCGGCACATACATACTTATTATTCCGCTGTAATTAGGCAGGAAGGTTGAAAATGCGGTTTTCGCACCGGGTTTTGCTTTTATATAAATTTCCACACAGCCGTTCTCGTCGGGTGCAACACCGTTTACCGCACCGCCGCTAAAGAAAGTGAGATTGGATCCATTTTCCCTAAGAGTGTAGGTTGCTCCGTTTCCGTCTGTATCGGTATATGAACCGTCACTGTTAAAATAGCTTGAAACATCGCTTAATTTTACCTTTAGTTTTGCATATTCGCCGCCTGTATTCGCAAAGGAATAGCCTGCATAAGAATTTCCGCTGCTGCCGCCGTTTGCCGAAACAAAGCGAGTATAGCTTTCGCTTGACGGCATGGAAATAACGGTATTTTTACCTATACAATCCTTGTATTGTACAGCATATGGTTTTCCTGTGTTTTTGCCGTAAAAACACACTCCGCCAAGCGTATTTTTGCTAAGATTATAAGTAAACACATTTAAGGTGTTGTTTTCAAGTTTTACCCCTGAATCAAGCACCTGAACGCTATTATTTTCCCGAACAACTGCCGCATTGGCAGAAACTGTTGAGCATGTTGCCATAACAGCCACAAGCGCTGTACTTAAAAGTTTTTTCACTATCTTCCCTCCAATTTATTCGGATAAAGCGTTTTGTAAAGCCGTAACATCCTGAACATTTATTTTGCCGTCACGATTAATGTCGGCATGGTACATTTGCAGAGAATCAAACTCTGCATTGCCCGAAAGGTACTGCTGGAGCAATGACGCATCGTTTACATTTACGCTGTAATCTAAATTTATATTGCCAAAAGTAAGCTTATATATATCTATGCCGTTTGTTCCGCCGCCACCGCCGCTTGTCAGCCCCACATCAAAGCCGTATTCTGTAAAGTAATTCACACTATGGTCTACCTTTGTACTCACATAAAATTCCACATATCCGTTGCTGTCGGGAACTGCACCGGTAAAAACTCCGCCGCTCTGGAAAAACAAAACAGATTCATAGTAGCCGTCCTTTACCGTTTGACGAGTAAAATTATATGTATGTCCGTCTTGGGTGTGTGTGCCGTTACTTTTAAATTCATTTGGATTTATATCCGACAGCTTGGCTCTTACCTTAACATATTCTCCGCCTGCCTGTCTTAAATCCAAATTAGTAGTTCCGCCCATACTGCTTGAAAGACAAGTCCAAATATTATATTTTTCGTTAGACGGCATAGTTATTGTTTTTGGTGCCGATAAATAATTCTTAAATATATATTTATATCTTTTTCCGCTTTTTTGACCGTCAAGTACAAATCCGCCGCCTGAGCCTGTATTCTTCATATTGTATGTGTAAATACTTATAGTGTTGTTTTTAGTTGTTATTTTTGAACTCAAAATTTGATAATCCTTATTTTGTTTTACCGCTGCGTTGGCAGATACCGCTCCACCTGCCGCCATTAAAGCAACGAGTGCGATACTGATTAATTTTTTCATTATTTATCCTCTCAATAGTCATTTTTTGTAAAATAATAAATATTACATACAGTCAAGTAATATTATACAATATTTTAAAAGATAAAGCTATAACGCAAAAAGCCGAATTTTTAATTCGCTTATAGAAAAATTACTGCACTTTGCACATACAACTCTGTTTTAACTTGTTATCACAAAGAATTTATGATATTATTTAGTAATGAAAGGCGGTAAAAATATGTTGAAATTCTGCTGTCCTGTCTGCAAAGAGGAGCTAAACCTTGACGGACGAACCTACAAATGTATAAACAACCATTGCTTTGATTGCGCAAAGCAGGGATATGTAAATCTTTTACAGAGCAACAAATCAAAAAGCAAGCGTCATGGTGACGATAAACTTATGATAGAGGCACGAACTCGGTTTTTGAATACGAATTTTTACAAGCCGTTGTGCGATCTTATGTGCGAGCTTTTAAAAAAATATGTTCCGCAAAACGCAAGCGTGCTTGACGCAGGCTGCGGCGACTGCTATTATACAGAAAAAATCGAAAAGGCGCTTGCCGATAGGAACGCAAGCGTTGTCGGTGTGGATATATCAAAATCGGCGCTCATTGCAGCGGCAAAGAGAAGTAAGCGAATTAATCTTGCGGTGGCAAGCGTGTTCAGCCTGCCTGTCGGCGATTTATCGTGCGATGCGGTGCTCAATGTATTCTCACCGTTTGCGCCCGAAGAATACGCAAGAGTGCTGAAAAGCGGCGGTGTGCTTTTGAGAGTTATTCCGCTTGAAAATCACCTTTTTTCGCTCAAAAAGGCGATATACGATAATCCGCTGAAAAATCCCGAAGAAAGCACAGAGATTGACGGCTTTACACTTGCCGAAAGTCAAGAGCTTAAATACAGCATAGAGCTTAAAAGCAACGAGCAAATTGAAAGCCTGTTCAAAATGACTCCGTACTACTACAAAACCTCTCGCACAGACCAGCAAAAGGTTGAAAAGCTGAGCACACTCCAAACGGAAATCGAATTTTGCGTGCTTGTTTACAAAAAGGGATAACTGCGATAAATACTGAGATTTTTGAAAAATATTTTTTAAAATTACGCATTAGCATACAGGAGCATATAAGAGCATTTGAGTGTATTTTAAAGTTTGTATAAAGGTAAATTAAATTTTTTCAAAAAAGTGTTGACAAGACAAAATAAATGTATTATAATTCAAAGGCACAAGTAAATTACAGGAGGATTTGTTATGTCAACATATTTAGCTAAAAAAAGCGAAATTGAACGCAGCTGGTATGTAATTGATGCAGCAGGCAAGCCACTCGGTAGAGTTGCAGCTCAGGCAGCAGTTCTTTTAAGAGGCAAGCACAAGGCAACATTTACACCAAATGTAGATTGCGGTGATCATGTAATCATTATCAACTGCAAGGACGCTGTATTAACAGGCAATAAGCTCACTCAGAAGAAGTGGCAGCGTCACACAGGCTATATCGGCCATCTCAAAGAAACAAGATACGATACTCTTATGGCTACAAAGCCAACAAAGGCTATGGAGCTTGCTGTTAAGGGTATGCTTCCAAAGAATACACTCGGCAGAGATGCTTTGCTCAGACTCAGACTCTTTGAGGGTGCAGAACACAATCATCAGGCTCAGAAACCTGAAATGATTGAAGCTTAAAAGAAGGAGGCAAATTTATAATGTACGATAAGACACCTTATTTTTACGGTACAGGCAGAAGAAAAAGCTCTGTTGCAAGAGTAAGACTTTACCAGGGTACAGGCAAAATCACAATCAACGATCGTGACATCGACGATTATTTTGGTCTTGAAACACTCAAGCTCATCGTTAGACAGCCTCTCGCCTTAACAGAAACAGACCAGAAGTTCGACATCGTTTGCAGAGTAGCAGGCGGCGGCGTTACAGGTCAGGCAGGTGCAATCCGTCACGGTATTTCAAGAGCACTTCTTCAGTACGATTCAGAGAACCTTCGTTCAACACTTAAGAAGGCAGGCTTCTTAACTCGTGACCCAAGAATGAAAGAGCGTAAGAAATACGGTCTTAAAGCAGCTCGTAGAGCACCACAGTTCTCAAAGAGATAATTTGTGTTTATATGCTTTTTACAGCCTTTGCAGTTTGCAGAGGCTGTTTTATTTTATCAAATACTTTTTTTAGGTCTTTTTTAATGTTAGGGATTAATTGATTATGGATTATACCATTTAAAGTTTGTTTTAAAGTCTTTTCTTTTCTTAGAAAAAAGTATATAATTTATAATATTATGCATTAAAAAATTTCTTTGCGGACAAGGCAAGGAAACACAAAGGAAAGAGATGAAATGCTATGAATTTTTTGGAAGAGAGAATTGTAAAGGACGGAATCGTTAAAGAGGGGAATGTGCTTAAGGTTGACAGCTTTTTAAATCATCAAATGGACATTAGCCTGTTTAATCAAATGGGTGCGGAATTTAAGAAAAGATTTGAGGGCAAAAACATCAACAAAATTTTGACCATCGAGGCATCGGGAATCGGCATTGCCTGCGTTGCGGCTATGCATTTTAATGTGCCGGTTGTTTTTGCGAAAAAAGCGAAAAGCATTAATATTGACGGCGATATGTACATAGCAGAGGTTGAGTCTTTCACTCACAAATGCAAAAATCAGGTAATTGTTTCAAAAAAGTTTTTAAACGAAGATGACCATGTTCTTATTATTGATGATTTTCTTGCAAACGGCTGCGCCTTGCAGGGACTTATTTCTATAATAAAGCAGGCAGGCGGCACTGTTGAGGGCATTGGAATTGCGATTGAAAAGGGTTTTCAAAACGGCGGCAAGATTATACGCAACCTCGGATATCAGCTTGAATCCCTCGCAATCGTAGATTCGATGGACGCAGCAACAGGCACTGTTAAATTCAGAGAACAATAAATAAAAATCCAACCCCGACAGGCGACTGAAATACGGCTTGTCGGGGGTTAAGTTTTTAAAAGATATTTTTATAATACTATCTTAGCCTTAAATTATTGAAAAATAAATACAATATATAAGTTTATCAACGGAAATCGGAGATAATACGGATATAAAAGCAATGCTGCGGGGAATAATATATTTATTAATAGGTTTTTACTTAAATCAAGTTTTTTCAGCACTAAACACAAGAATACATTATATTTGTTGATTTGCAATAAAGAAAATTTTTTGTTATAATAGTAGCGACGGAGGCGGTAAAATGTTTCGTAAAATGAGAAGATTTAAACAACAGCTTAGTAACGATGAGGCTTTGGAAATATTAAAAAACTGCAAAAGCGGTGTGCTTGCCGTGAGCGGTGATGACGGCTACCCATATACTGTTCCGTTGAACTTTGTATATAAAAACGGCAAGATTTACTTTCACTGTGCAAACAGCGGGCATAAACTTGATGCAATTAAGCAAAACAACAAGGTTTCTTTCTGTGTTATTGAAAAAGATGATGTCGATTCGGAAAAATTGACAACTTTGTTCAGGAGTGTTGTGGTTTTTGGTAAAGCCGAAATTATGGAAAATGAAGAGAAAATCAATTCGGCAATGCTCTCTTTCGGCTTAAAATATAACAATGATATTAATGCGGTGAAAAAGGAAATCGAGCGGGAATGGAGCGGACTTTGCTGTGTTGAAATCACGATTGAACATATAACGGGAAAACAGGCGATAGAGCTTGTAAAGAGAAAAACTATATTGTAAATATGTTTATATTATAAAATAATTTTAATGTAATTTTGTAGCAATGCTAAAATTTGTAACTTTTGTATTGACAAAGCAAAACAAGAATAATATAATAATTGCGACAAGTTAGCTAAAACTAACTCGTCGCAATTATTAGCTTTTTCCAAAGAGGTATCTCCGGAGGTTATTTTTTTTGGTACATAGTTAGTGATAGCTAACTCAACTTTTATGGAGGAATATTTATGAAAAAAAGAACTAAATTATTATCAGCCGTAACTGCCGGTACAATGGCACTTGGCGTAATGTGCTTTGGCTTTGCGCAGTGGAGTACAGAAATTTCCGCAAACGGCACAGTATCTGCAAACGGAAAGTGGGATGTAAAAATTACTGATGCTGCAATTACTAAGATCAGCAACGGTGTTACACCTTCTTTGGAAGCTGTAACAGTTGAACCGACTGCTCAGGTTGTAGAATACAATGTTATATTAAAATATGTTGGTGGTGTGAACGATCCTAACTGTAAGCCTAACGGCGCATATATGTATATAATTGACGATAAAAATCCTCAAACCGTAAATATCACTAAAGATGAATTAGCGGAGTTTACTGCACAGCTTATGATTCCGAGAGATAAAAGATATTACACAACTGCCGTTATTCCGGGTGATAGCGGTCTTACAAACTTTAAAGTGGATGTTGATGAAAGTAAATCATCTCTTATTAATTATTACAGACCAAATGTGCTTGACACAACTACATATTCATTACATTTAAATGATGACGGTGCCAATGAGGGTGTTGTTGTAGGTAAAGCTATCGGTTGGTTAATCGGTGGATTTTATCATGATCTTGACGGCAGCGTTCAGCTTACTTATAAAGCCGCAAAGGCTGCTTTGGAAAATGCCGAAAGTTCAACAACTTATCCGGCACAGTTTACTGATACAACAGCGGATTACGGTAATGTGAACTTTAGTGTTGATGATGCTTGGGCTGAATATTCACTTACAATTACAAATAACGGTACTGTAAATGCAAATCTTTCAAATTGTAAATTTAATGTTACAGAATTGTCTGACAAATTTGTAGTTGATACACCGGACCTTAATAATAAGGTGCTTGCTCCGGGTGAGAGTTGCACTGCTACATTTGTTGTAAAAGTGAAATCAGAAGGCGAGCTTTCTGCCGATGCACAACCGTTCTCTGTAGAACTCACTTATGTTCAGGATACAGTAGCTGAAGCGCCAAGTGCAAGTGTATCAAAATAAAATATACTTATCAGCAGGGTGAGAAATTATGAAAAAGATAAACTTTTTCCCGATAAAAAGAATAGCGCTGATTTTTTCTATCCTTTTCGTATTCTTATTTCTGTACTCTGCTACTGTAAATGCATATACCGATACCTCTAAAAATTATGAGGTATCGGTGAGCAGAGCAGAAATACAATCGGAATATGGCATAGCGGGTGAAAGCAGCGTATTATTTGATAAAAACACTGTTTTCCCAAAACTTGGTGATTTTAAATTCCCCGGAGCATATGCCAAAATTTATATTGAAGTTAAGAATACAGGAAATTCTCCTGTAACCCTTACAGATTTATATGTTGAACAACCTTCGCTTGATTATATTGAATTAATTATGCCGGAGTTTGAGAAAAACGAAATTCTTATGCCGAATGACAGCAGTGGCTTTTCAATTATAGTAAGATGGCGCAATGATTCAAGCTACAGTACCCAAAATAAAGAAAACGGAAATTTCAGCTTTAAATTATTGTACATATCTGAAAATGATACAGAGGTAATTGATAATACAAGTGTAAAAACAGGCTTTGAAAAGTTTGAAATTCTATGTTTAGCTGCAGTGATTTTAATTTCATTTGTTATTTATATCGCATCTTCAATATACAAAAAGAAAAATAAATTAAGGTAAATATTATGAATGATTTTTTAAAGTTTATAAAGATTAATTTTTTTCTGAAAGAAAAAAATTCCAGAAAAGATTGCGTTTTGTGGAGCTTTGTTTTTTCCGTACTTCAACTCAGTCTTTTGTATTCAGGCGGTTTTATTTTAGGTTTTTGTAAAAATGATTACCTGAACACAGTTGATGCTTTAAAAAATTTTTTACTTACCTCTTGTGTAGTATTAATGACCGAGCTTTTTAGAGCAATTGTAATTTTTGCTTTAAACAAAGCTCGGTTTAACAAATATATAAATTGTGTAATTACTGCGATTGCTTTTGCTGTTTTCAATTTTGTAATTCTTTATTATAGTGGTGCTTATGGTGACAGTACAATAAATTTTGTAATGTATGGCTTTCTTGTGTTGCTAAATTCATTGTTACTGACAGCTTTATGTTATAAGAGCGGTGCGTTGGTATCATTTTTGTTTTCTTTTATTACTGAAGTTTTGATAATAATTATTCCTTTTAAACCCGTTATAAACGAAAAAATGGAATTATTTATAAAGATATTGCTTTGTATGATTTTTCTTATAACTCTTGATTGTGCATTTTCAAAAGAAAGTGTTGATAAAAAGCGAAATTATGTAAGCAGAAAATTACACAATGCATTTACAATGACCGGAGTTGCGGCGTTGTGTTTTGTAATTGCTTTTATATGTGGATTTTTAAGTGTTTCCCCTGTATCTGTTGCTACAGGTAGTATGGATCCCGAAATAAAAATAGGCGATGTTGTAATTGTATCTAAAAATGATAAAGATATTTCAGTAGGAGATATAATTCAATTTAGGAGAAACGGTAAAACTGTAATTCACAGAATTATATCCGAGCAAAAGCAGACTGAAAATACAGTTTATATTACTAAGGGTGATGCAAACAATACAGCGGATGACGGATATGTAACAGAAGATGACATAGTAGGAAAAGTTATTTATTCAGTGCCGAAAATCGGTTATTTGACTTTATGGCTTCACTCGTAAAAACGGTTCTCGTTTAGAGAGCTGTTTTTTATTGTAATAAAAAAATTGCTATGCTATAATATTTGTAAATTACAGATTGAAATGAAATATTGATTAAAAAACGGAAAGACAGGTATTTAAAATAACAAAACGGCAAGTGAATTTTGCTTGCCGTTTTCACTTTATTATGACATAATATAACCGGAGGCGATAAAATGTTTCGCAAAATGAGAAGATTTAAGCAACGGCTTACAAATGACGAGTGCATTACTATATTGAAAAACAGCAAAAGCGGTGTGCTTGCTGTTAGCGGCGATGACGGCTACCCCTACACTGTTCCGCTCAATTTTGTGTATGCAGACAGCAAAATTTATTTTCACTGCGCCAAGAGGTGGGCATAAGTTAGACGCTGTCAGAGCAAATGACAAGGTATCTTTCTGCGTGATTGACAAAAACGAGGTAGACGCCAAAAAGCTCACCACTTTGTTTAAGAGTGTAGTTGTGTTTGGCAGAGCAAAAATTATGAGTGATACCGAAAAAATAAAGTCTGCTATGACAGTGTTCGGATTAAAATACAACAACGATGTTGCCGCAGTTGAAAAAGAAATTCAGCTGGAATGGAACGGACTTTGTTGTGTTGAGATTAGCATTGAGCATATTACAGGAAAGCAAGCGATTGAGCTTATGAAAAAGGAATAGTTTTGATTATAGGGCAATAGTTGAGGAATTGTGGTTTTAACTGATTTTTAACGGGCAAGAACGTTATTAAAATACAAAACTATCCGCTCCAAAAACAAAAAATTTGCACAACCTTTTCAAAGGTTGTGGGGCAAAGCCCACAAATACTTTATGTTATTGCAAATTTTGATAGCCAAACGACTTAAACATAACGGTGAAAACCTAAAATGCGACAGCAACAAAGGAAAAACCACGCTACTACATCCATTAATTTGCCGCTTTTCAAGGGCAAATTAGCCGCACACGCAAACTTTTGCGTCCTTTAGAGTATCTTTTCTCTAAGACTGCTAAAGTGTAACTTTATTACCTTGTGCCACTCATTAGTCTTGACTTTTGTTTTATCTTAAAATTTTGATTAAACTAAAGTTTAGTATTTCATTGTGCAATTACAACTGTGTATTTCTATTTTAAATCAGTGCATTTTTATTGTTTTATGGGCTCTGCCCAAACCCGCAACCATTTAAAAAGGGTTAACCTAAATTTTAAATTTATTAAACTTAACTTTGTGCTGTAAAGCGTAATTGTTTTCAACATTTCATTAACCAAATGTTAATAACTTTCCTCTCCCCTTTTTGCAAAAAGAACGACCATAACTGACTATGGTCGTTCTTTTTATTAAATATTATTTACAAAATCATTTATAACGGCAACCGTTTTCTTACTTGCCATTTCGCAGAACTTTACAAAGTCCATTCCCTTGTTTTCGTTAAGGTCATCGGAAATCGCTCTTAATATTCCGCACGGTACTTCCGTTCTTGAGCATATATGGGCAATCGCCGCACCTTCCATTTCACACGCAAGGGCGTTAAAGGTTTCCCCTATCTTTATTCTTTTCCTACGCTCGGAAATAAATATATCACCGCTTGCCACTGTTCCCTTTTCTACTCTTGTGTTTTCGAGCTTTTGAGCCGAATTATAAAGTGTATCGCACACCTTTTTATCGCACTCAAAATACATTACCTTGCTCTCGGGGAAAGAAACCTCACCCTGCAAATCGCCGAGCGCTGTTGTATTCATATCGTGTTCGACCACATTTGTAGCAACTACAATGTCGCCGACACTGACTTTTTCGGAAACCGAACCTGCTACGCCGCTGTTTATAACGCAATCGGGCTTATAATTCTGAATCATTGCAAAACTGCACATAGCGGCATTTACCTTGCCCACACCGCAAACCACAACAACAAGCTCTTTGCCGTTAAGTGTTCCGCTTGTGAATGTCATTTTGGCAATTTCCCTTTGCTTTTTGTTTTCCATAAGCGCAATTATGCCGTCTGCCTCAATCTGCATTGCACAAATTATTCCTATCATAATTATTCTCCCTTAAGCAAAAGCTCTTTCATTTTATGAACATCTCCGTCCATAATTTTGTAATTGCTGAGCAGCTCGCCCTCAATTTCAGGTGAAATGCTCTGATGAATATACAACGAATCAATGCCGAAATCGTGTGCGCCCTTAATATCTGAAATGTAATCGTTGCCAATCATTACCGACTCGCTCTTTTCAAGTCCGTATCTGTCAAACAAAATCCCAAAATAATGGCTGTCCGGCTTTGAACACTCCTCATCTGAGCTTATGCAAATACCGTCAAAGTATTTTGTAAGTCCGAGCATATCCATTTCATTTGCGGTAAAACTTCTCTGAGCATTTGAAAGCAAATAAATCTTCTTGCCGTTTGCCTTTAATGCGTCAAGAAATTCTGTTACGCCGTCATAAAGTTTAATATACTTTGTGGAAAAACATCTGAATACTGCGCAGGTCTGCTCAACAGCCGCTTTTGTAACCTTAACACCTTTTTGATTGTAAAGCTTTTTAAAAACCTTATCTATCTTAATATCAATAACTTCGTATTCCTTGTGGCGCCTATGAGTAGCCTTTTTTTCAGCCTCAACGAGCTTGCCGTACTCCTCATTAAGCTCCTCGGCAGTATAATGTGCGCCTTTGTAGCCGTAATAAATCGCCATTTTCTCCCATATATCTATACTCCACTCGTCTGTGTTTATGTCAATTAATGTTCCGTATAAATCGAAAATATAATTCTTATACATTTAAAAAATCATCCTTTCATCTATATTTTAACAGTTTTTTATGTGGATTGCAATAGCAATTATTTTGTGTTACACTATTAAAGAGGTGATATTATGGATAAAAAACAAATTGCCCTTTTAGCTGTTGACTCGCTCAAGGCAGAGTATCCCGATGCGATTTGCAGCCTTGTATATACAGACCCACTGCAATTACTCATTGCCACCCGACTTGCCGCACAATGCACAGATGCAAGGGTGAATATAGTTACTCCTGCGCTGTTTGAGAGATTTAAAACCGCTCAGGACTTTGCAAACTCCACTCCCGATGATGTTGCCGAGTACATAAAGTCCTGCGGACTATACAAAACAAAGTCAAAAGACATTGTTGCTATGGCAAAAATGCTTTGTGAGGATTTTGGCGGCATTGTTCCCGACAATATTGACGATTTAATAAAATTACCGGGTATCGGCAGAAAAACCGCTAACCTTGTATGCGGCGATATTTTCGGCAAGCCTGCGGTTGTAGTTGACACGCATTGTATACGAATTACCAAGCGGCTTGGTTTGCACAATTTAAAAGACCAGAAAAAAATAGAGTTCGCTCTGCGTGATCTGCTTCCCCAAAATGAAAGCAACGATTTTTGCCATAGACTTGTTCTCCACGGCAGAGCAGTATGTACTGCACGAAACGCAAAGTGCGAAAACTGCTGTATGCGTGACTTCTGTCCTAAAATTATATGAGGTGACTATGAATAAGATAAAATTACTTGCGCTCGACCTTGACGGCACAACGCTCACAAGCAAAAATACCCTTACCCCTGCCGTAAACTCCGCACTCGAAAAAGCGATTGCAAACGGCATTACTGTGGCGGTGGCAACAGGAAGACCGCTCGGCACTATGCCGCAAAGCATACTTGACATAAAAGGTATTGATTACCTTATCACTTCAAACGGCGCAGCTATCTATGATAAAAGCCGCAAAAAAATTCATTCCGCAACGCTCAGGGAAAGCGATGTGCTGAAAATTCTTAATGTTATGAAAGATGAGGATATTATATCCGAGGCATTTGTGGACGGTCTTACCTACACCGACAAGCGCTACTCCGACAATCCGCTTGCTTACGGCTGTACCGAGGCATACATAGATTATGTAAAGGCATCGCACGGTCATATTGAAGATATGCGAAAATTTATATTTGAACACAGGCACGAGCTTGACAGCATAGAGTACATATCTACCGACCCGCACACACGGAAAAGGATTTGGTCTATGCTTGAAAATGCCGTTGAAGATATTTTTATAACTACTTCGTCCGAGCATTTCATTGAGCTTATGGATAAATCGGCAACCAAAGCCTCTGCCCTATCGCACCTTGCAAATATACTTGGCATAGATATGCAAAACACCTGTGCCTGCGGAAATGCCGACAACGATGCCGATATGATTGCCGAATCGGGTTTTGGTGCGGCGGTTGATGACGCATCTAAAAAGTGCATTGAATATGCCGATTATGTTGTACCCGACTCCGATAACGACGGTGTGGCCGTACTGATTGATTACATTTTGAGTAACTGTTAAACAATGTTTCACGTGAAACATTTGATAAACAGGTTTTATTAAATATCGGATAATTTATTAAATTAACAGTTATCAGACATTATTTGGCTTTGCACACACCCGTAACATTATAAAAAAGAATGACCAAACTTTTATAATTACTTATCAAGGTAAATTACTAAATAATATTTATTCAACATTAAACAATACATTAAAGACAAAACTGCAACTCACTACGGGTTGCAGTTTTTCTGTTATTATTTAATTTTAGGAGCGGTAAGTTCAAAGCTAATGTCGAGAAAAAACTTTATATTCTCGTCACTTGCCGAACCGTCAAGTGCCGCCGTTATCCAATTTTCCTTATTCATATGATACGCAGGATAAAAGCCTTTATTACCAAGTGCAGAGCCAACCATTACTTTATCGCACTTAAAATTTACAATATCAATGTACTCGTCACTGTCAACTCCAATACAATGCTTTTTCACCCTCATCACAAGCGCAAACCATTTTCTGTTACCAATATGACGAAAAACAGTTGACTCGGGATCTTTTTGCCACGGGTTATCGCCTTTCACACCGTATGCAGTTTGAACATAGTTTATAAACTGTTCTCTATTCATAATACCTCAAACAAAAGGGAAGTCTTGCGACCTCCCCTTTTTAATCAATTATTTTGTTGGAACTTCAATCTTTTCTTTGCCGCCCATATATGGTCTGAGTGCAACAGGAATATTAATTGAGCCGTCCTCATTAAGGTTGTTCTCAAGGAATGCAATCAACATTCTCGGAGGTGCAACAACAGTATTATTAAGTGTGTGAGCAAAGTATTTGCCGTTTTCGCCTGTAACTCTGATCTTAAGACGGCGAGCCTGAGCGTCACCAAGGTTAGAGCATGAGCCAACCTCAAAGTACTTCTTCTGACGAGGTGACCAAGCCTCAACATCAAGTGAACGAACCTTTAAGTCTGCAAGGTCGCCGGAGCAACACTCAAGTGTACGAACAGGAATATCCATTGAGCGGAAAAGGTCAACTGTATTCTGCCAGAGCTTATCAAACCACATTTTGCTGTCCTCAGGCTTACAAACAACGATCATTTCCTGCTTTTCAAACTGGTGGATTCTGTAAACACCACGCTCCTCAATACCGTGAGCGCCCTTTTCTTTACGGAAACATGGTGAATAGCTTGTGAGTGTGTAAGGGAGGTTTTCCTCCTTGTTGATTGTATCAATAAACTTACCTATCATTGAATGCTCACTTGTACCGATAAGGTAAAGATCTTCGCCCTCAATCTTATACATCATAGCGTCCATTTCGGCAAAGCTCATAACGCCTGTTACAACATTACTTCTAATCATAAACGGCGGTACGCAATAAGTAAAGCCTCTGTCAATCATAAAATCTCTTGCGTAAGCGATAACTGCACTGTGAAGTCTTGCGATGTCGCCCATGAGATAATAGAAACCATTGCCTGCTACCTTTCTTGCCGAGTCAAGGTCAATGCCGTTGAGTTTTTCCATAATGTCTGTATGATAAGGAATTTCAAAGTCTGGCACAACCGGCTCGCCAAAGCGCTCAATTTCTACATTCTGGCTGTCATCTTTACCAATCGGAACAGATGGGTCAATCATCTGCGGAATAACCATCATAATCTCGGTTACTTTTGCCGAAAGGTCTTCTTCTTTCTTTTCAAGCTCGGCAAGCTGTTCAGCCTGACGGGTAACCTCTTCTTTAAGAGCCATACCCTCTTCTTTTTTACCTTGAGCCATAAGAGCGCCGATCTGCTTTGAAATTTTGTTTCTGTTTGCACGCAACTCGTCAGCCTGCGCCTTTACTGCTCTGCTTTCAGCGTCAAGCTCAATTACCTTGTCAACAAGTTCAAGTTTGCTGTCCTGAAATTTATTTCTGATGTTCTGCTTTACAGCCTCTGGGTTTTCTCTTAAAAATTTAATGTCTATCATTTTGCATTTCCTCTCATTATATTTTAATGTGCCATACGGCATTAAAAATATCTTATTTTAATTTATTAGAAAGCTCGGTCAGCTCTTCATCTGAATAAAATTCAATCTGAAGTACGCCGCCTTGCTTGCCTTTGTTTTTATTTACCTTGATTTTTCTGCCAAGACTTTCGTTCAGCGCAAGCTCAACCATACTGTAAAAAGACGGTTTTCTCTCCGGTTGAGTATCTTCCTCAACTTCGGGCTTTTTCTTTGCAAGTTTTTCTGCCTGACGAACCGACAAATCTTTTTTATAGATAAGTTCTGCAAGTTCAAGCATATCTTCTTCGCTGTCAAGCATAAGCAATGCTCTTGCGTGGCCTGCCGAAATTTTATCCTGCTTTACATACTCAAGTACGCTGTCCGGAAGTTTTAAAATTCTAAGCGAATTAGCGATTGCTGGTCGGGATTTACCGACTGATGTTGCAACTTCTTCCTGTGAAAAGCCATGCTCGTCTATAAGTGCCTTATAACCGAGCGCCTCTTCAATCGGTGACAGGTCTTCTCGCTGTAAATTTTCTATAAGCGCAAGCTCCATAGTTTCTGTATCCGAAAGTTCTCGAATTGTAACAGGCACTTCGGTAAGTCCTGCCATTCTGCAAGCACGGTATCTTCTTTCGCCTGCTACTATCTGATAGCCGCCGATTGGCAGTGGTCGAACAAGTAACGGCTGTAAAAGTCCATGCTGAGAGATGCTCTGAGCAAGGTCGGACAAGGCATTTTCATCAAAATCCTTACGAGGTTGAGAACGGTTCGGCTCAATTTCAGAAATTTTCAGCATAACGGAACTGTTGCTCTCCTCGGTTTCGTTCTCGGCAAAAATGGTATCAAGACCCTTGCCAAGACCGCCAAATTTTTTACTCATAGCTTCTCTCCTTTGCTATTATTTCCTTTGCAAGTTCCGTGTATGTAATACTTCCCTTGCAATTCTTGTCATAGTAAATTACGGGCATACCAAAGCTTGGAGCCTCCGACAGTCTTACACCTCTCGGAATTACGGTTTTAAACACCTTACGAGGGAAGAATTTTTTAACTTCCTCGACAACCTGCTGTGTAAGATTCAGTCTGCCGTCATACATTGTAAGCAAAACGCCTTCAATGTCAATAGTGTTGTTGTACTGCCTTTTAATTCGTCTTACCGTACTCATAAGCTGTGTTAAACCCTCAAGTGCGTAATATTCGCACTGAATCGGCACTAAAAAAGTATCCGATGCAGTAAGAGCATTAGTTGTAATAAGACCGAGTGACGGCGGACAGTCGATTATTATGTAATCATAATACTGCTTGATAGGCAAAAGAGCGTTTTTTAAAATAGACTCTCTGCCCTTTTTATCGGAAATCTCAAGTTCAGCGGCGGCAAGGTCAAGACTTGACGGCAAAATATGCAAATTTTCATACGGAGTTGTAACAATGCAGCTCTCTGCCTTAGCTCCGTCTACAAGAATTTCATAGGTTGATGCTGTGACCTTACGCTTATCAATAGCAACACCGCTTGTTGCGTTACCCTGTGGGTCGGCATCTACAAGCAAAGTTTTTTTGCCGAGTGCACCCAAACAAGCAGCAAGATTAACCGCTGTGGTGGTTTTACCCACACCACCCTTCTGGTTTGAAATTGAAATAATTTTAGCCAAAATATCACCTTTACTGTAAAAAATGCGTGTTTTCCTAAATCTAATATACATTATACCACTAATAATACATATTTAAAAGGGTATTTACAGAATAATTGCAATTTTTCTTATATTTTTTACTTGTTAAACAGTAAAAATGTTTCACGTGAAACATTAAAATAAAAAAGTTCAGGTCAAGCCTTTAAAAAGGTTGACCAAACTTTTATAATTGCTTTGCTGCTATATTTGACTAACCAATAATTTCACACCGTTTTTAAAACCCGACTAATTAAATTACTGCAATGCTCAAATAAGGAATTTCTTTTAAAGCCTCCTCTCCCCCACTCTAACTATCTCACATATTTTTACATAACACAAAAAGTCCGACAACAACCTTAGTCATTGTCGGACTTTAACGATTTAAATTAATGAAAAGTTATTAACTTATATAATCAATTAAACTTCTCTGTAAGATGTGTGCCAAATATCCTTAGCATACTCTACAATAGCTCTGTCTGATGAGAACTTACCTGCATTAGCAATGTTGATAAGACACTTCTTACCAAACTCTTTACGGTTAGCATAATCTGTGTTAGCTCTGATCTTTGTTTCAACATAAAGTGGGAGATCATAGATGTGGAAGTAGTGGTCTGCCTCCTGCCATGATGTACCGTTGATAAGAGCATTGTGGAGTTCAGCAAAGCTACCCTCGCCCTGAGCGCCGTCATCATCAAATGTGCCGTCGATAAGTGTATCAACAACTTTCTTGATTTCAGGATTAGCCTCATAGAGTTTCTTAGGATCGTAGCCTTCCTTCTTGAGTCTTTCAATATCTTCTACTCTTGCACCAAAGATATACTCGTTCTCTTCGCCTGCGCACTCTGCGATTTCAATGTTTGCACCGTCATATGTGCCGAGTGTTAATGCGCCGTTGAGCATAAACTTCATATTACCTGTACCTGATGCCTCAAGACCTGCGGTAGATGTCTGCTCTGAAAGGTCAGCAGCAACTACGATCTTCTCAGCGTAAGATACATTGTAGTTAGAAATGAATACAACCTTGAGCTTATCCTTTGTATCAGGATCGTTGTTTACAAGGTTAGCAATCTCGTTGATGTACTTAATGATTGCCTTAGCTCTTGCATAACCGGGAGCAGCCTTAGCACCAAAGATGAATGTTGTTGGTGTCCAGTTAGGGAGCTTGCCTTCCTTAATGCGGAAGTAAATTGTCATAATTGAGAATGCGTTAAGGAGCTGTCTTTTATACTCGTGAAGTCTCTTAACCTGAATATCATAGATAGAATCAGGGTTAATCTCTACGCCGTCCATCTTCTTGATGTACTCAGCAAGCTGAACCTTCTTCTTCTTCTTGATTGTGTTAAACTTTGTAATTGTCTTAGCATCAATGCTGTCATTGAGCTTTGAAAGAAGTGAAAGGTCGATAAGCCAGTTGTCGCTGCCAACCTTATCTGTGATAAGTGCAGAAAGCTCCGGGTTGCAAAGACCTAACCAACGGCGCTGTGTAATACCGTTTGTCTTGTTCTGGAATCTCTCAGGATATACCTGGTACCACTCCTTAAGAACATCGTCCTTGAGGATCTCTGTGTGGAGCTTAGCAACACCGTTTACATATGTGCCTGCATATGTTGCAAGTCTTGCCATATGAACTGTGTTAGCGTCTACAATACGCATCTTAGCTTTCATATCCTCGTTAACGCCCTTAGCTGTGAGCTCTTCCTGGAGCTTGTTGGCAATAAGGCAGATGATGTGGTAAATCTCAGGAATTACCTGCATCATAAGGTCAGCATGCCACTTCTCAAGAGCCTCGCCGAGAACTGTGTGGTTTGTATAAGCGCAAGTCTTTCTTGCGATTTCAAATGCCTCGTCAAAGTTCATACCCTCATTCATAAGAAGTCTTACGAGCTCAGGGATTGAGCATACAGGATGTGTATCGTTAAGCTGAATAGCGTTTTCCTTAGCAAAGAAGCTGAAATCGTTGCCGTGCTTTGCCTTGTATCTGCGCATAATATCCTGAAGCGATGCTGAGCAGAAGAAATACTGCTGCTTAAGTCTTAAAACTTTACCTTCATACTTATTATCGTTAGGATAAAGAACCTTAGTGATGTTTTCAGCATCGTTCTTCTCCTGAACAGCTCTGTTGTACTCAGTGTTGTTAAATGCCTGGAAGTCAAACTCGTTGAGAGCCTCTGCCTGCCAAAGTCTGAGTGTGTTGATGTTGTTTGTTTTGCAGCCGATAACAGCCATATCATAAGGAACAGCCTTAACTGTCTGACCCTTGAAAGAAACTGTTACAGCCTCGTCCTCACGACGGAGGCACCATGGATCTTCAAATCTCTGCCAATCATCAGCAACCTCTACCTGATAACCGTCTTTGATAAGCTGCTTGAAAAGACCGTACTTATAGCGAATGCCGTAACCGTCAAGCGGAACTTCCATTGTAGCAGCACTGTCGAGATAGCAAGCTGCAAGACGACCAAGACCGCCGTTACCGAGAGCTGCGTCGTCGATATCTTCAAATACATTGATGTCAACACCCTTTTTCTTGAGCATCTTCTTTACATCCTCAAGAATACCGAGGCAGTAAAGGTTGTTGTACATCATTCTGCCCATAAGAAATTCAGCAGAGAAGTAGTAAGCTCTGCGCTCGCTGTTGTGCTTAGCCTTGCTTGCTGCCCAGTTGTCGGCAATTTCGCCCATAACAGCCTTGCCGAGAGAAAGATGAAGTTCGGAAGGTGTAAGCTCTTCTACCTTCTTACAATACATAGACTGTGCTGTAAGCTCAAGCTTTTCCATAATATTGCTCATTTGTTTAGTCCTCCAGTCGTCCGCTATTTACAGACATTGTTTTTAATTTTTCTGCAAGCTCATCAGTAAGAGCCGCTTTATCAACTCTCCAAGTCCAGTTACCGCCGAGTGTTGACGGAATGTTCATTCTTGCCTCTTTACCAAGACCGAGAATATCCTGAACAGGAATAATAGCCATACCTGCCTTGCTCTCATATGCTGTACGAATAAGACCCCAGTTAAAAGGCTCGTCCTCAGCCATATGGCAGTAATTTCTTGCGTAGTTTACATCCTCAGGCTTAGCTGTTTCTACCCAACCCATAAGAGTGTCATTATCGTGAGTACCTGTGTAAACAACGCAGTTTTCGTTGTACTTGTGTGGGAGATAATCGTTCTCCTCGCCGCTGTCAAAAGCAAACTCAAGTACCTTCATTCCCGGATAACCTGTCTGCTCCATAAGCTCTGTTACATCGGGAGTAAGTGTGCCGAGGTCTTCAGCAACAATGTTAATCTTGCCGATAGCCTCTTCCATCATCTTAAAGAACTTAATGCGTGGGCCTTCAATCCATTCGCCGTTAATGGCATTTTCAGCCGGATATGGAATTGAATAGTAGCTTGCAAAAGCTCTGAAGTGGTCAATTCTTGTAATATCATACAGCTTAGAGGCTGCCTTGATTCTCTCAAACCACCACTCATAATCTGTTTCAGCAAGGTAATCCCAGTCGTAAAGCGGATTGCCCCAGAGCTGGCCGGTTGCTGAGAAATAGTCCGGAGGACAACCTGCAACCGCTATCGGATCACCGTCATCATAAAGTTGGAACAACTCAGGATTTGCCCAAGTGTCTGCACTGTCCATAGCAACATAGATAGGCATATCACCCAAAATCTGAATGCCAAGACCGTTTACATAAGCACGGAAAGCATCCCACTGCTCATAAAACTTAAACTGTAAGAATTTCCAGAAATCAACATCGTCTTTAAGCTTGCGCTCATAACGCTTAACAGCAGCTTCCTCGTGCATACGGATTTCTTCGTCCGGCCACTCTGTCCAGGAAACCATATCAAAGCTCTTCTTTACAGCCATATAAAGTGCGTAATTCTTGAGCCACTTGCTGTTCTTTCTCTTAAACGCAGAGAAATCCTTCTGGTCTTTCTTTTTGAAATTATCGTAAGCAATTCTAAGAGCGTCGAATCTGTTGTTGTAGATTTTCTCATAATCTACTTCAGCATCGTTAGAACCCCAATCATAGCTATCGAGCTGCTCTTTAGTAATAAGTCCCTCTTCACAAAGTGTGTCAAGGTCAATCAGGTAAGGGTTACCTGCATAAGTTGAAAAGGACTGATAAGGAGAGTCGCCGTAGCTTGTAGGGCCAACAGGAAGAATCTGCCAAACCTTCTGACCTGCCTTTTTGAGGAAGTCAGCAAACTCACGAGCCTCTTTACCAATAGTACCAATTCCGTAGGGGGACGGAAGCGAAGTAACCGACAACAGGATACCTGCACTTCTTTCCATTAAAATCAACTCCATTCTGACGGATATTAAGTTATATTTTCGGGATAAATCAAAAGATTAAATTATAATTACCTAAATGAATTATAATTTTAGGGCAAAAAACCCCCCTTATCCCTGTCTCTT
>ERZ1026874.203-NODE-203-length-41553-cov-51.087281_pt1 | contig 41553 bp, 38 predicted proteins | sample MGYA00380167_ERZ1026874 | MGnify/ENA primary metagenome ERZ1026874 (study PRJEB33269, sample SAMEA4719803) | human gut metagenome | biome: human-associated habitat; feature: organic feature; material: feces | place: Cameroon | collected 2013-10 ...
TGCAGCGACGCAAGTTCATCTGAATGGTTGACAAGAAGGTTGTCTCTGTATAATTTGTTAAGAATCTCGATTTCATAAGCCTTGTATTTTATTTCAAATGCAAAAGTACAAAAAAGATTCCACTTACGTTACTTTTCTCATATTTTTTTCAAAATATTGGCTATACACAGCTATTAGGAATGCTAACATATATTGTAATAGGAAGCCAAAATAAAACTGTCACAACTGTAATGTAACGCTTTTAACACGAGTAAGCCCTAAGCGATTAAAAGCATATATTACTGGTTGTCAATACTTTAAGTCTAGCGACCCTGCGTTTCACAGGGTCGCTAGAATAGGTAGGTCTGGCTAATTTACTGTATCTACCAGTTGGCTGTCTCTACCCATACGCAGCGTTTCGCTGCATCATGTGGATTAACACTCTGGTTTACAGCTATATACTCTTTTTTAGTCCTATACATCAAAACTTAAAGAGAGTTAGTAGGTACCTCTAAAAATGCGCATAGCAGCCAACAACTTATATCACTGATTATCAAAATATTAAGCCTAGCAACATCGGAAAATACTATGTTGCTAGAATTTAGGGGCACCTGAAAAATCCTCTATAATCTAAAAATATCTCCAACAGGAATGTGTTTCTCAGTTTTTTTTCGTACCTTTGTCAAGCCATTCAGAGTTTTACCGTCTTATTGCAACACTAAGATAAGTGAAATTTCTGACTTGACCAAAAGCCGAACAACGTATGTTGCTAAGGGACTTGCAAATATGATAAATTATAGTGTTGCAGAAACTAGGTTTGATATGAATATAATAGATAGCGTTATCAGTACAGAGGCAACAAGACATAATGTCCGTTTAATGCTGCCGATAATAATACATTGGGCTAAGACTGGTCAAAATAAGCATACCTATGGGGATTTAACTCATGCAATAGGCAAGCCAAAATTCTCAGGTATTGGGCATGCTCTATATTACGTGCAGGAAGTGCTTAACGAATTGGCACACATAACAAAACGCAATATACCTACGCTCAATTCTCTTTGCAAGAATGCTAAAACAATGCTTCCTTCAGAGGGATTTGAGTTCGTTAGTCCAAAATACAACAGTTTAGATGATAATGGAAAACGTGTATTTGTGGAAAGACTTGACAGTAAAGCTATCAATTACCCTCATTGGGATTGGGTATTGAAAGAATTAAATCTGGAAGAAGCCGTCCCGTTTACAGAAGAGCAGCTTGAGGCAATCAAGAATCCTCATTGTAGCTATGGTGGGGAGGGAGAAGAACATAAAGGCTTGAAAGAATATATCTGTCAGCATCCCGAATGTCTTGACTATAAAGATGTCACTTTTGCTGAGACAGAACATATCTTACCTTCAGGAGATAGACTTGATGTTTACTTTGAACTTTCAGATGGCACACACGTTGCGATAGAGGTTAAACCAAGCTTTTCTCCCGACCAAGACATTACTCGTGGTATCTTTCAGTGTGTAAAATACCATGCTGTAATGGAAGCACTGAAGAACATAGAATGTAAGAACTATAACATTGAAATACTTTTGGTGACAGCAGGAGAATTCTCTTCTCAAAACAAAATTCTTGCAGAAGAACTTAATGTTGAATATGTAGAGAAATTCGAATATGAATAGAGAATTTAGTGTAAAATTCTTGAAATATTTATTGGTTTTATGCCTTATAGGTTGTACAAGAAATAGTGCTATTGCTAAACGAACAAGCTTGCAAGGATGGAATTTAGGAAAAGAGAGCAATCCTGTGATGTATTCTGCCAAGGAATGGCAAAAGTTTAGGAATACAGCTTTCTGTAAGAACGTGGAAAGGGAAGGCATTAGATTAGTATAAAAACTAAAAAAGTTATATACTACTGAATATCAAGAAGTTCTAGTGACCCTGCGAAACGCGGGGTCACTAGAATTATTTATTTCCGCTATGCGAATTGGCTATACACAGCTATCAGGAATGCCAATACATATTGTGATAAGGGGCCAAAATAAAACTGTCACAACTGTAATGTAACGCTTTTAGTGCGAGTAAATTCTAAGTAAACAATATATATATCATTGATTATCAAAATATTAAGTCTAGTGACACCGCAAAACGCGGTGTCGCTAAAACTATTTTATGTTTTAGCAACACCATGAAATATGGTGTTGCTAGAAATGCTTGATTGTGCTTGTCACGATTGCCTGTGTCTTGAGAATAATGATAGCAGCGAAAAAACAAAAAAAGCCAGGTCTAGCGACGCTGCGAAACGCAGCATTGCTAAACCTAACTCTTAAGCTTTCTTTCATTACTTTTCCTTAACTCACATGTTGCTCATTACTCCGAGCGATGTACCAATGGCTGTAGTCATACAAAAGTTACTTACCTGCGTTCTTACCATTCCGTGGAGTGCACTTTACTTTACGATACTTAATATTCCCTGTCCATTTTTTTTGTGAGTAGTGATTAGTGAGTAGTGTGTAGTGAGTAGCGAAGGAATGGTAAGTAACTCTTGGCTTTCTAAAAAATCAGAGGGGGACGATTTCTCTGAATGACGGTGCAAAGGTACAACTTTTCTCGGATACCACCAAAAAACACCCTGCACAGTTCTATTAAACGGAATTAACATTTGCGGCGGATTCAGTTAAAAATAAAAACTCATAGATCTTTGGGTGAGAAAACTATGAGTTGATATCTGGAACTCTATGAGATGATATCAGGAACTCTATGAGATGATATCTGGAAAAGCTTAGTGCGTTTTTGCTCTCATTTTACTCAAAAACGTTACAGTTACAGTTGTGACAGTTTTTTTCGAAGGGGGTACCCCGTTTTTTGCAAGTTTCAATCTGTAAGTAGTATATAATAACTTATATATATATAATATATAAGTTCCTTCTATATAACGAAAGAAAGAGGGGTGCGAGAAAAACTGTCACAACCGTAACGTAACGCTTTTTGCCTCACCAAGCGTTCATCGAGAAACCGCACAGAGGGCAACAGAATGTCTATTTATTTCACACAAAGATAGTCGTACAACTAAAGGGTATACAGTCGTACAATCAAAAGATGCATGGTCGTACAACCAAAAGGTATATAGTCGTACAACTAAGAGATATATAATCGTACGACTAAAGGGTATATGGTCGTACGACTAAGAGGTGTATACTCGTACGACTATTCTGGTTGTAGTTGTACGCTTTAAAGGTGTTGCCACTAGGCTCAGCAGACGTGCTGACTGCAGTCAGCAGACCTGGCTACTAGGCTCAGCAGGTCTGCTGAGCCTAGTAGCAACAGTCAAGAAGATACCTTCCCGAACCCCGAAAGAGACCTTTTTGAACCCCGAAAGAGATATACTTGAGCCCTAAAAGAGACGTACTTGCAACCACGAAGAGACGTTCTTGCAACCAAGAAGCCCTACGCTTTATCAAGGAAAAACCAACTCATAATTGGTGCTTCTGCCACCCTCTCCTGTGGGTCTCAATATGCCCTTGGCTATCAAATCCTTGATGTCACGATTGGCCGTGTCCTGAGAACAATGATTTATCTTATACCATTTGGAGGAATTCAACTTGCCTTCAAAACCATCAAAAAGCATGTTGAGAACCTTACGCTGACGCTCGTTGATGGAAACCATGCGATGCGCATCCCAAAACCTGGACTTGCGCAATACTCCTTCTGTTTTCGCAAAAGCAGCTTCCAGCGCTAACTTCAATGTCTGCAAAAACCACTGAATCCAAGGCGTCACGTCAAGACCACCCTTCTGAGCCTGCTCCAGATATTGATAATAATCTTTACGATGATTCAGAATCTCAGAAGAAAGACTATAGTAACGCTGGGAGGTCTGATCGGCACGAGACAACAACAGCTCTGTCAATGTTCGGCATATACGACCATTGCCATCATCGAAGGGATGAATCGTTACAAACCAAAGATGCATAACGGCTGTCTTCACCAATGGATCAAGCGTATTTTCGGCATCAAACCAACAAAGAAAATCTGACATCATACATGGAACGTCCTTACTTGCGGGAGCCTCATAATGTATCTTCTCATGGCCTAAAGGTCCAGAAACAACTTGCATAGGCTCTTCTCCCTGACGCCAATTACCCACTAGAATTTTATGGATACCACTTCTTCCCGTAGGAAACAAAGCTGCATGCCAGGAGAACAAGCGTTCGGCATCCAACGGCATATCGTAATGCTGCACAGCATCTACCATCACCTGTACGACTCCTTCTGTATAATGATCAGAGCTTTTCAATCCTTCATACTCCAAACCTAACTGTCGTGCAACAGACGAGCGGACACTGTCTCGATTCAATTCCTCGCCTTCAATTTTTGCAGAGTGTACAATTTCCTGAGTCATAGACTCCAGCATAGACAGATTCTGTTCTTCAAAACCGAACATGGAAACTCTACCCAGCAATTTGCCTCTCAGCAGATTGATTTCTGCCAGGATATTGCTGAAACTGGTATCATCCCATTGCATGCGGGGCCAGCCTTCCTGTTGCCATATATATTTAGTACCTCTCATCATTGTAGTCTTTTTAATAATGATTTCAAATTCTCCCTGCAAAAATATACATTTTTATCGAATACTGCAAGTTTTGCGGAGATTATTTGCCTTATTCTCCGCAAATTTGCGGAGAATAGCCATGAAAAGGATAGGAAAAGGCATCATGCAAGAACTCCTGATGCATTCCGCTAAGCCCCCGAAATGCAATACAAAATAGCGGTAGAATATTTAGCCTTAAGGATAAATAAATTTAGCCTTAAGGCTAAATATTTTTTGCCTTAAGGGAAAATATATTTTTGCTTTTGAAAAGGCTTCATGACACATTGCTCTCCAATCTTACCGTCGTTTTTTTCAATATCAGAAGAAGTTATTGTCGGTTTTTCTCCACTATCCGGTAATTTGTCATCGGCAACACTAGGAATAAACAGCGTCATCTCTACCCTATCGGGACGATTTGCTATATTTATTCTCCGTTTATTTAAATAAATTTCGAGCATCAGGAAGCTTGACTCCTGATGCTTCCGCAGTAATCTTCATCCCTATTTACATTGTAATGGATAAATAATAGGAAAAAATAAAGAGGACCTATAAGGTGTCTTTAATGGACAACCTCATAAGTCCTCCCTTGTTTTGTACAAGTAGATGCTTTTAATGCTTATGGTATCACAACTTTTTTACTTGTTCCATTTGTATATTTCACAATGTGTAGTCCTTTCTTATCCGATGGAATTCTGCAACCCGACAAGTCATAATGAGCTATCACCGTCTCACCTTCAGTGGTCATTACACTACTAATGCCACTAGGAACAAATTCCTGAACATCAATGAAGTCTTTCCATACCTCAGCATGGGCATAAGCATCCAATGACCCTTGTGGCACATAAAGCGTTGTCAGTTCCTTGTCTGTAAGGTTTAAAGCTGATAAAACACGATCTACATATATGTCCAACCACGGGTTATACACACTCGTTGTCATCTGACAAACAGGCGGTATGTTGCGATAAACATAAATCTTACCTATAGTATCAGCAGAAAACACGATTTGACTAACCAGATCTTCTATATATTTACCAATCTCCAATGTCTTGAATTTCCAAGAATGATGTAATTTATATTCTGCTAAATTACGACCATAATAGAGATTTTCCAGAGAGTCAGTATCTACAATCCATGAATTTCCTTCCACGTGCAGGCTATCCGTTCCATCTTCCAATCGTAAGGTTCTCAGAGAATCCCCATATATGGTTGTTAAGGTGAGAACTGAATTTGGAATAGATAGATTGCGAATAGCGGTAGCTTTGAAAGCATCACCATAAACAGTCTTCACCCCCTGTGGCAGAGTTATCTGAGCCAAACTAGAGCAACCACTGAAAGTATATGCCTCTAAACTTTCCAAAGATGCAGGCAAGTTCACCTCTTTCAGCCCGGTACAACCACTAAATGCTCCCTGGCCGATGAAGGTAACACTATTAGGAATCGTGATACTCTCCAAACCTAAAGTATTCTTGTTTTCGTTCAATAAATTATATGCAAAGGCCTCGCCTGCAATACTCACACAATCATCTTTTACGACAATATGAGTATTTGATGGAATCACGCCTTTATAAGAGTATAGAACATTACCGACGTAAACTATTCCGTCAGCTTGACGCTCCAGCCACTTTGTGCCGTCAAAAGCACCTGTACCAATTTTTTGCAAGTGAGAGAATCCCTGGATATTATCCAATTTGCTACAATCGCAGAAGGCATTATCACCTATAGTAGTCAGATTCCCTGGCAATGAGATAGAGGCCAAACTATCGTTGTAGGCAAAGGCATAATTACCTATATGAAGCAAATTGTCTGGCAATTCAACAGATGCCAATCTACTGCACGAAGCAAAAGCACTTTCATCAATAAAAGAGCCTTCAGACACCTGTTGACTAGTACTTCTTGTTTCGCCTTTTTTCTTCCATACCAGTTTTTTTAAGTATTGACATTGGCTAAACGCACTTTTGTCAACGAAGCGGGTATTCTGCGATATATAAACAGTCTCGATGCCCTGACAGTCACTAAAAGCATACGGAAGGATCCGTTGAACCGTATAAGGGACAACCAAATGTTTCAGCTCCTCTCCTTGGATAGTCAAAGACCAAGACCCTGGCTTTGATCCTTTATCCCATACTATTTTGCACCACTGTTCCAAGGTGCCCTCATAGGTAATATATGAATATCCAGCAAAATAGAAAGCACTATTCTCTGCTCGTTTGAAGTTCTGACCCAATGTAAGTTTTTTCAACTTACTGCATGCACTGAACGCTGCTTCTTTTATAGTTTCACACCTTATGATGGCTGAGGTAAACTTACAAAATGAGAAGGCATCATTGCCTACATATTTTACTGTTGAAGGTATCTCAATAGATTGGAATCCTTTAAAGCAGGTAAAAGCATAAGCTGGGATGGAGTCAACACCAGCTGGTATCACCAAGTCTGTCACTAGATGATAACGTTCCAACTTTGTGTCGTCTGTCACAAAGAAATGACTGGCGTTACTTAACGGATTGGTATCTTCAGGATAACCACTTACCAAGAATTTGGTACGACACCAGTCTTTCAGCGTTCCATTATAGTAAACATGCAGGTTCTTCAAATTATGAAAGGCAGCATCACCCACGCTCTCGATGTTTTTACTCAATACAATTGCCTTCAACGACTTACAACTAAAGAATGTACTTTCCTCTATTTTCCTTACTCCATCAGGAATGACAATGGAGTCTATCTTACAATCAGAAAAAGCGGCGGAACCTATTGTCTGTAACCCAGCAGGCAGGCTTACTGTAGATAAACCAGAATTACTGAATGCCCCACCGCCGATACTCTTAACAGTCGTAGGCAACTTTATAGTAGATAAAGAGACGCATCCCCAGAAGATTCCATTAGGAATCTCCGTCATACCATCAAATAATTGTACAGAAGAAAGAGTTTGACAATTCTCAAAGATGCCATTTCCTAAATGTACAGCACTGACAGGAATGGACACCTCAGTGATTCCCGTGGCAGAAAAGGCATATTCCCCAATAGAATCGAGCGTGGCTGAAAATGTCACGTTTTCCAAAGCACTACATCCTTGAAAAGCATTATTAGCAATAGTATCAACAAGTAGTGTTGTACTTTTCAACGTAGTACAATTGCTGAAACCTTCAGCTATGCCTGCTGCCTTAGCTATAGTCAAAGAAACGAGGTTCAATGATGATCCCCAATCCCAAGAATTATGCAGAGGCTTTCTACCGATATATAGGTCTTGGACAGTACATCCTATATTGTTCAACACTATATTAGTCATGCCGTCTTCAATCCTAAAAGACAGGAACGAACAACCCAAGAAAGCATCATTCTCGATATTCTCTACAGAAGGAGGAATCGTGATTTTCTGTAAAGATGTGCAATTATTGAAAGTGTCCCATTCGATTGTCTTCAAACTGTCTGGCAACGAGATAGACTCTAATGAAGTACAGTCTTGAAAAGCTTGACTACCTATTGTTCTAATGGTATTCGACCATGAAACACTCTTCAGCTTCTGACAGTTTTTGAAACAACACCATGGTACTGAATCAAGGTTGCGAGGCCAAACCACGGAAACGAGCTCGCTGCAATTTTCAAAAAAAGGAGAGTTTTCATCATCTATCTCACCATTGAAATCCTCCGAAAAAGTGACTGATGTAACTTTCGAGTTTTGGAAAATATCACCCTTAACTCTCACAACAGCGTATTCATTTCCGTTAAAAATGACACTACCTGGCACCACAATATCGGTTTGGTCTCCCGACAATCCCACAGCTACAGCTGACTTTTCACTCCCATCCAAGTTGTACTCCAATCCTTGGATATTTATACCAGCAAACAGCTGTCCACTTGTCGATAACAATACGATAAAAAGTAGAAGTTTTAAAAATCTCATAAGCCATAATACCACAACACTATAATTAATATTTTCATAAGTTCCTGAGCAACTTCTTGTTGCTCAGAAACTTGCCATATATGAAGATTCAATTAACCTAGTGTTGCAATAAAATCAAACAAACCCTCATAAGGCACGACAAAGATACAGATAAAATTTGAGAAACTCACAACTTTGGCGATTTTTTTCAAGAACAGAGCAATTTTATACCCATTTAGTTTAAACCCCTCTGTCTTACAAGAACGCAATGGTCAAACCCGCCATCACGATGCTTACCATCGACATCAGTTTTATCAAAATATTTAACGATGGACCCAATGTATCCTTAAACGGATCGCCCACCGTATCGCCCACTATCGTGGCCTTGTGGTTCTCGCTACCCTTGCCGCCAAAACTGCCCTCTTCTATCATCTTCTTCGCATTATCCCATGCGCCTCCAGAATTTGACATGAATACGGCTAGCGTGAATCCGGCAGCCAGACCGCCCGTAAGAAGTCCCAATACGCCGGCTACACCCAAAACCAAACCTACTACAATAGGAATAATAATGGCCAGCAACGATGGGACAATCATCTCGCGCTGAGCACTACGGGTACTAATCTCCACACATCTTCCGTAATCAGGCACAGCCTGCCCCTCAAGGATTCCCTTGATTTCCCTGAACTGGCGGCGAACCTCCCGAACCATGGATTCAGCAGCTCTGCCCACGGCTCCCATCGTCAATCCGCAGAACAGGAAGGCAGCCATCGCTCCCAGGAAGGCACCTACCAATACCTTCGGATTAATGAGATTCACCTGGAAGAAATTGATGAAATCGATGGTGGTGGCACTCGTAGGATCAAAGAGATTTCCGGCAGCATCCATATACTGCTTGCCATTCTCTACGGCTCGAATCATAGCTATCTTAATCTCCTCGATATAAGAGGCAAGAAGCGCCAATGCCGTAAGAGCAGCAGAACCGATGGCAAAGCCCTTGCCGGTGGCTGCCGTAGTGTTGCCCAAGGCATCGGGGGCATCGGTGCGCTCACGAACTTCCTTGCCCAATCCGCTCATCTCGGCATTACCTCCGGCGTTATCGGCGATAGGACCGTAGGCATCCGTAGCAAGGGTGATACCGAGCGTTGACAGCATACCTACGGCCGCGATGCCAATGCCGTAAAGTCCTGTACTGATAAGATGCCGATGAGCGAAAGGAAGATGCCGATGGCTGCGATAATCATCGGAGCGATGACGGCACGAAGCTGCATATCGCTGTTCATGGCAAAGGCGATGGCGCCGAAGCGTAGGTGGCTGTCTTCATGCCGAAGAAGCCTGCCAAGCCCGAAATTTCTCTCATTCTGTCGGTTCCTTCATCTTCATTCATCATGGAGCGGAAGAAATACCATGCCATTCCCAATGCCACGATGCTGGCTATCGGGATGAGCCAAAAAACGAATGGAATGTTGTTCATAACGGTATAATTTATTTTGATTAATACATCACCTTGCGGGTGATTACCTTGCCCTTTGCATCTATCTGCTTCACGATATTAACGCCCTGACGCTTATCATCTTGCAAAGCTCCATTCAAGGAATAGATTCGCTGCTTAATGATGGCTGCTGAAGAGGATGAAGAAGAGGAAGGAGAAGTGGCTTCGAAGCCCTGGATGCCTGTGATTGGCTCGCCCTGATACCAGTGGGCGATGTCTTCAGCAGACAGGGCATAGTTGTAGATGCGGAGGTCGTCGATGTTGCCCTTGAACAGTGGGTCGGCACTAAACTGGCTCATTCCTACATAGCAGCGACTCAGGTTCAGCATGGCTGGCGTGCAGGTCATCTGCTTGCTGCCCTTCTGCTTGCCATCCACATAAAGCACTGCCTGCATGCTCTCATCAAGGCTGACTACCACATGATGCCAACCGGTCTGCAGACGAGATGCCGAAAGTATCTGCTCTTCTCCATTCTGCTTGATAACAAAGCGCATCTGGCTGCCATTGCTTGGCGTGAGGAACATATATTCGTCGGTGCCATTGCCGAAATCGAAGATGCGGGTCCACTGTGCACCAGTGTTCTTCCAATAAACCCAGGCTCCGATGGTGAAGCAAGTCTGATTAGCCACCTGGGCTGGCAACTGCAGGAAGGCATCCTGACCATTGAGCACGAGGCTCTGGGTGCCCTCTTTCTTGGATGAAGGAGCGTAAGAGATGGTTCCTGCCGACACGGCATCCATCAGATTAATGGTGGTATCGCGCAGACTGCCCTCCATGCTGTAAGAAGCCACCAGGGCAGCCATTTCAGGCAATTCCACCTGCACCTCATCGCCAGCCTTCGACATGTTGCTGGAGTGGTCGATGGCCTTCAGCTTATATAAATAGGTATGGCCCGGCTCGCAAGTGTTATCTACGAAAGCGGTATCCTTCACCTGTCGGCCTATCACCTGCCACTGGGCATCTTCTGCATCGGCATTGCCACGAAGCACCATGTAGCCCTCCAGATCCTTGTCTGTATTGGCATTCCAGGAAAGGAGCACGGAAGCCGTCTGAGCCTCTGCCGTTAATCCCTGCGGTACCTTAGGAGCCACGGTTTCGCAAGCCGCACCATAAGGCAGGATGCGCCAGCGCTGCTCCGCATTGCCTGTAAAGGCATGCTGCTGCACGTTGGTGCCATCGGTGGTGTTCATCACCTGAAGATACAAGCCTGAATGGCGGGAACGGATGTAATAATCGCCATTGCCGGCATATTCAAACGACCACTGCTCGTTGCTGCCCACGGTGCCATTATAAGCTATCAGCGTACCGCCCGTTACAGTTGACCAGTTGAGCACATCGGCATACATTTCCTTATTATTGGCACACTGCAGGGTGAAATATCCAAAGTCGCCACCGATGCGGGAATCCACGGCATTGACCACCCATTTCTGGAAAGACTTCGACTTGGAATAGGTGCCCTGGGTAAGGTTGGTGCCCGCCTGTACAGGATTGCCCGCTGCCTGGAGCACCTTTCTTGATTTCTTGTTCATGAGCACGTAATCGCCATTGGTGATAGGATACGGAGGAACATCCTCGCCGCTGGTGATGCGCACCATGCGCTCGGCATTGGTCTGTCCCTTCTGATAGCCCGTACCGCCTGGCATGTTGATGGAGAAGGCACGCATCGGTCCGTAGCCATCGAAATAGACATCACGGCCCTTGGATACGAAATCATAGGAATGGGTGGTTGCCTGGCGCTCGGAAGAACCGATGAATCCCTCTACCTTGCCATCAGGCAGGCGATAAACGGCGGCTGAGGTCCAACTGCCACGGTCCTCGGCATAACCCAACCGGCTGCCTCCTGCAGTGTTTGCCTTGCAGAATTCGCCTCTTGCCACGCCATCGAAGCTCCACCAGATACCATTCTCCATGCCATATTCCACACCTACGATGGCCTCACCCACATTGTGAAGCTCATCAGCCGTAGCCACCTTGCCATCGTTCTTCACGGTCTGGAAGAAAAGGGCATAGTTATCGAAGGAACCTGCCAACTGATGGGTGTTTCCCTCGTCAAGATAATCCTTGAGTGCATTGTACCAAGGCAAAGCCTCATCGCAATTGAGCGTGTTTCCGCCACAGATGCGGATTCCGGCGAAATCGGCATCCGCCTTGATGAGTTTGCAGATGTTCAGGAAATCGGCCTTTGTGCCTTCGTTCCATGCCGTATAATCAGGCTCATTGAATGGTGCCACACTCTCTACAATGAGTCCTTTCTGCTGGGCATATTTCACGGTGGCCTTGATAACGCGGAACCACTGCTCAGGCTTGCCCTTGTAGTTGGCAGCATTGAGCGCCTCGTGGTCGCAGTTGATTTCCACCGAAGTGGCTCCCGAAAGCTTGATATGGGCAATGCGGGAATTGAGGGCAGTTTTCTGGGCAGCAGAAAGCTCGCCATCCTCCCCCACCAGGTCGCTAGGCTGGAAAGAAATTCTACCCGTAGAAATCAGATTCTTGCCGATATGGTTGGTTCCTCGGCGCACGTTACCCTCGTCGTCCCAAGCGGTATCCATGCCCCAGCGCACAACAAATTCTCTGCCTACATCGTTCCAATCGAAAGGAACGGTGGTGGAACCTACGTTTGGCTGCAAATACATTGAAGCGTGCGATGGTCGGAAATCTGCGGTCTGAGCCTGGGTATTCTGTGCATACTGTGAGAATGCAGCCAATCCCAAAGCAATGAATAATGTCGTTTTCTCCATTTAGTTGAAATGTTTTTTACGTTTATAATATGTTAGTTTGTACTAAGTTGCTGCAAATATACAATAAAATATTGGTTCTGAAAAATATCTAGCCATTCTTTCGTGAATTTTTGAAGAATATTTTGTTTTCTCATAAAAAAGCAGTAACTTTGCCGATTCAAGGACAAAAGAGAAATCATAATTATATAATAATATCATTAAAAAGTAAAATAAACAACCAAGTAATGAAGACTCATACGACATCAATTACAAGCCATAATAAACATCACTACAGGGAACTGCTTTCCATCGGTATTCCTATCATCATCGGACAGTTGGGTACCATCATCCTGGGATTCGCCGACACGCTGATGATTGGCCATCACAGTACGCCCGAACTGGCGGCTGCCGGACTGGTGAACAATATCTTCGGTCTCGTATTCGTATCCTACATGGGATTCACCTACGGACTCACCCCTATCATCGGCCGACTCTATGGCGAGGAACGCACAGACTGCATCGGACAGAAGGTGCGCAATTCCTTCTTTGCCAACATGATTACGGGCATCCTCTTCACCCTGGTCCTCATCCTGCTCTATTTCAACCTGGGGCGCATCGGACAACCGGAGGAACTGCTCACACTCATCCGCCCCTACTTCCTGGTGAACCTGGCATCGGTGCTCTTCATGGGCATCTTCTTCACGATGAAGCAATTCCTGGATGGTATCGGACAGACCAAGGTGGCGATGTGGGCGATGATAGGCGGAAACGTGGTCAACATCCTGGGCAACTGGGTTTTGATTTACGGTGTTGCGGGATTCCCGGAGCTGGGTTTGCTCGGAGCGGGCATCTCTACCCTGGTAAGCCGCATCCTCATGGCGACGGCTATGGTGGGCATGGTGATGGTGTGCAGGAAATTTGCTGATTACAGGCACAATATCATTCATAGTGAAATCAACAAGGTGGATTTCAAGGAGATGAACCGGTTGGGATGGCCTGTGGCATTGCAATTGGGTATGGAATCGGCTGCCTTTACGCTGAGTTGCGTGATGGTGGGCTGGCTGGGCACTATTCCGCTGGCGGCTCACCAGGTGATGATTACCATTTCGCAGCTGTTCTATCTCGTGCTTTCGGGTATGGCGGCAGCGATGGCTATCCGCGTGAGCCACTTTATGGGACAGAAGGACTATGCTGCGGTGCGCCGCAATGCCTACGACGGATTCCGACTGAACCTGCTGTTCTCGCTGTGCATGGGATTGCCGGTGCTCTTGCTCCGCCACCAGATAGGCGGATGGTTTAACGACAATGCTGAGGTTCAGGCTTATGTGGCGGTATTGATTATCCTGATGATGGTGTATCAGTTTGGCGACGGCCTGCAGTATACCTTTGCCAATGCGCTGCGAGGCATCGCCTGCGTAAAACCGATGGTGCTCTATGCCTTCATCGCCTACTTCGTCATTTCATTGCCTTTGGGCTATACCCTCGGTTTTCCATGCGGCATGGGCTTGCTGGGCATCTGGATAGCCTTCCCGTTTGGTTTGACCATAGCGGGCGAAATGTATCGAAGAAGATTTGAGAAAGAATTGAAAAAGATAGAAAAGGAATAAAGAATTAGGCACGGATTTATAGACTGAGGGAAAAGAATTAGGCACGGATTACACGGATTACACAGATTTATAGAGACATGCTCAAAACGAGAGATAACTCAAAAAGAGTTATAATCTCGAAAAAATCCGTGTAATCCGTGTAATCCGTGCCTAAAAAATCTGACGGGATTTACTCAGCAACCTGCTCAGCACGATCATCTACGTTCTCACCCTCTGTTGGAGCGAGAGTAGCCTTGAAATCGGTGATGCCGTACTTGGCAAGAATGTTGTACCACTGGAGGAGCTTCTTGATATCGCTGTCGTGTACACGGTCGCGGTCGTAGTTAGGAAGAACCTCAGCGAAGTAATCGTGGAGCTCAGCAGCTGGAGCCTTCTTGTAGTTGAAGGTGCTAGGCTTGCCCTCTTCCTTCTTGCTTACGCTGTCGAGAACCTCCCACAATGGAACCTCGTCAGCATCAGTATACATAGCGATGTCGCCAAGACTTGTAACACGGTCTGTTGCGAAAGCTGGCACACGCTTGTGAGTCTCGTCGAGAGTCTCAACGATAAGAGTTCTATTACCTCTTGAAACCAGTTTATAAAGGCCTGGCTTGCCTGCAATTGAAAGGATTGTTTCCATTTTCTTATTTTTCTATTTTTTATATGATTTCTTTTATTTCAAATGAATTTCCAGATGATTCAGCAGATTCACTACCTGCTCTTCCACATCCCTCACCCCATCATTCACGATTTCAAAATCAGAACGGGCTTTGAGTTCTTCCTGCGGCATCACGGCATCTATCCATTGCTGCGCCTTCTGCTGCGAGATATGATCACGCTGCATGATGCGTTCGATACGCACTGGGATGGGAGCTGTGACACAGACCACGAAATCGAAGTGGGTGCGACGATAGAAACCGCTATCAAAGAGGATGGCACTCTCCAACCAGCTGCAATCGCTTTTTTCGAAATCGCGTGCCACGGCTGGATGCACCACATCATTCACTGCCTGCTTGTTTGCCTCGCCGGTGAGGATAAACTGGGCAAGCACGGGCTTCTGCAAGATGCCATCGGCACTATACACCTCCTCGCCCACCAACTTCTTCAAGCCAGTCTGCAAGTCAGCATCCTGCCTCATCAACCGCTTACCCCCGGCATCGCAGTCGTAAACCCTGATGCCGTGCTTCTCCAAGATTCTGCACACATAGCTCTTTCCGCTACCTATGCCCCCCGTTATAGCTATCTTCATCATCGTAGAAAAACTATCAACTATAAACTATCAATTATCAACTATAAACTATCAACTATAAACCATCATTGCTGTTCCAGCAGATAATCCACCCTATCTATTTCGAGCGATGCCTTGCTCACGGAGCGTGGCACACTGCGAAGCTGCAAGGTGCATTTATCCGACGGATTGGCTGCCAACTCTTCGTAATCTACCACCACCTTAAACAGGTTTGGCTTGATGGTACGGAAGAGACTGGCTCCGATGGTAAACCTCACTGTCACCTTGGAAGGGAAGGTTCTGAGCACCATGCCCGGAGGCATATTGATGGCAGTAATCGGCACTTCGATAGCTTCTTCGGTCAGCACATCAGGATATACCGACAATCTAACCGTAGACGGAACGATTTTAACGCCACGAATCTTCCTGATCTTCACCGCCTGGCGGATGGTATCCTGAAGATTGCGGTAATTGAAAGGTTCTATCTCTACCGTCTGAAGCTTGTCAAGCTGCTGCTTGTTGGCATACACGGTGACTATAGACGGATAGAATTCCGTATGAGCCAGATAATAACTCTTGCTGGTCGTAATCTTACCCCTGAACACCACCGGCACCTTCTTGGAAGTTCCATAGGTGAAATAGAAGTCGAATGCACCCGGTTTTACCTGCAGCAGTTTACTGGAACCATACATCTGCGAGAGCACCTGCTTCTGCACATCCGTCAGCGGTATCACTCCCTTGCCTTCATCCTCATCAGCATAGTTGCTGAATCGGAAGACGAGAGGACGGAAATCGTAGGTAACGAGCGTGAATCCCTTATCCCTCACCGTAACGCGCACGGTATCAGGCAGTTCACCCGTTATCACGGCATTTCCAGGCACGCCGGTCAAGCGCATAGGAATCTTGAATTCTCTCTCCATGGTCTCATTGAGCGTCATCAACAACCAGAAGGCGCCGCTGAGAGCGAGAAAGAACAAAAAAATCAGAAACTCCTTATTCAGGCCACTGAACAGGAAGTTTCTGACAGCTTTCAATATGTTCCGAACACTACGCATGAGAGTTCCTAGTGAATCCTATTTATGCGTTAGGAGTCTGGCTGGCAGCATCGGCAAATACATAGCCCTTGGCTACAGTGATGACCACGCCACGTGCAATCTCCACATCAACAGTGTTCTGCTCAAGGTTTACATGCTTTACGGTGCCATAAACACCGCCACCAGTAACCACCTTAGATCCCTCGGCGAGAGAGTTCTGGAACTTGCGTATCTCTTTCTGCTTCTTCTGCTGAGGACGAATCATGAAGAACCACATGATAGCGAAGATGGCTACCATCATAATGAGGAAACTCATGCTGCTACCACCAGCAGCTGCTTGCAATACCAAATTTGTCATGTCTTTATGCTATTATTTTGTTGAATTATCTATTTATCTATCTATTCACTCTATCATACTCGGCATTATGCCATTTATAATGTACGCGTACATTATAATATATATTACTTATCGTAATGTGGGCGATGTGGATGGTTTGAGTGATTAGGATGCTGACCGCCTTTGTTGTTCTTGCGCTCAGGCATTTCCTTCTGGATGAGTCCGCGAGAGTTGAGGAAACGGGCGATGCTATCAAGCATACCATTCACATAACCACCGCTTCGAGGAGTGCTGTATACCTTGGCAAGATCCACATACTCGTTGATAGTAACGATGGCCGGGATGCCAGGGAAAGTCATCATCTCGGCGATGGCAATCTGCATGACTACCACATCCATGTAAGCCAGGCGTCCGAAATCCCAGTTGCGGCAGGCATCGCTGATGTAGCGCTGGTAGGATTCGCAATTGAGCAGGGTGGCACGGAAGAGCTTGCGGGCAAAGTCGCGGTCTTCTGCATCCTTATACTCAGGGAGCAACTCCTGGTTTGCCTTGTTGGCTGGGTCGAAGCGCTTGATGGTCTTCAGCACGAAGGTATCTACGATGTCCTTATCGTCATTCCAGTAGAGGCTCTTCTCTTCGAGCATGGCATCGAGTTCATCATTGTTCTGGATGAAAGCCTTGTAGGCACGGCGCCAGAACTCACGGTCGTATGCATAGTCATCGAGTTCCCCCTCTTCGTGATCCTTCGTCATGGAACCATCAATATAGCTGGTATAGAGATCGCTAGAGACAATGGCAGTATAGAGCTTGCGAACCACTTCGATATCCTCTTCCCACGAAGACTTCTTGATATCAATCCACTCTACGAGCATCTTGTTCTCCTCCAACTGCGTAGCGAAGCGGTTGAAAGCCATTCTTGAAGAAGGCTCTGGTGTACCCTCACGCTGAGCTCGTGCCACCTCAACGTCATAACGCTTGCGAGCCTCCTGGGTGATAGCCACCATGAGCTGCAACATGTAGTTGTACAAATCATACGACTTTGAGAGAGCAAACATGAGCTCCTTTTCAGCATTATCAATATTATGATTGCCGTTCTGATAGTATGCGTAGGTTAACTGCACAATCTTACGTCTAATCAAATCCCTATTAATCATTCTCTAATAATTTAAAAGATTTATTTATATATTTACCTAAAACACTGCAAATTTACATATTTAATATATAATATGCAAGAAAACGGGTAATCTTTTCTATTTTTTTAAGGTTAGAAGAGCGTTTTTAAATATTTAACGCATCTAAAGGAAGAAAAAACGGGCTAAAACTTGCGTAATTCAAATAAAAGTAGTAATTTTGCACCCGCTTTGCGGGAAAACCTCGCGGGGCATGCTTAAAACAAAGCTAATCCGTGTGATGGCGAGTTAAGGCAAAATTATTATTCACAACTTAATTTAGAGTAACACAAATGAAAGAGATTAATGTAACAGGTCAGAAGCGTACAGACCTTGGCAAGAAAGCTTCTAAGACATTGCGTAAGGAAGGTTTGATTCCATGTAACCTTTATGGTGAGAAGAAGGGCGAGAACGGTGCTCCTGAGGCTTTGTCATTCGCAGTTCCATTCGCTGAGTTGCGTAAGATCATCTACACTCCTCATGTATACGTTATCAACCTCATCATCGACGGTGAGAGCCACACAGCTATCATGAAGGAGATTCAGTTCCACCCAACAACAGACGCTCCTCTGCACGTTGACTTCTACGAGGTGAACGACCAGAAGCCTATCACTATCGGTATTCCAGTTAAGTTGGTAGGTCTTGCACAGGGTGTACGTGATGGTGGTCGTATGAACCTCTCTATCCGTAAGATCAACGTTACAGCTCCTTACCAGGTTATCCCTGAGCACCTCGATATCGACGTTACAGAGTTGAAGATCGGTAAGAGCATCAAGGTAGGTGACCTCTCATTCGAGGGTCTCGAGTTGGCTACAAGCAAGGCTGTTGTAGTTTGCTCTATCAAGATGACACGTAACGCTCAGCTCGCAGCTCAGGCTGCTGATGATGCAGAGGCTTAATCGCTGAGTCATCAAGATTTTACGAACCTGAGTAAAGCATTATCAAACATTGGATAAATATTTGATTTGTGGGCTTGGTAACCCTGGCGACGAATACGCTGATACCAGGCACAACACAGGATTTATGGTATTGGACGCTTTTGCTAAAGCGTCCAATATTCATTTTGAGGATAAGCGATATGGCTTCGTTGCCGAGACCACGCTCAAGGGAAGAAAGATTATCCTGCTGAAGCCTACCACCTTCATGAACCTGAGTGGTAATGCCGTGAGATATTGGCTGAATCAGGAAAAGATTGACCAGAGCCGACTCCTGGTAATCAGTGATGAGCTCGCTCTGCCGCTGGGTGCTTTCCGCCTGAAGGCGAACGGAAGCAACGGCGGTCACAACGGACTGGGTCATATCCAGCAGCTTATCGGCCAGAACTACGCCCGCCTGCGCATGGGTATCGGCAACGATTATCCACGAGGCGGACAGATAGACTGGGTGCTGGGCAAATACACTGAGGAAGACATGAAGCAGCTTCAGCCTGCCATCGACCTGGGTGTGGAGATTATCAAGAGCTTCGTATTGGCTGGTATCGACATCACCATGAACCAATACAATAAGCTAGGAAAGAAATAATCATGAAAGAATCAGCACGAATAGACAAGTGGCTTTGGGCTGCCCGCATTTACAAGACCCGCAGCATTGCTGCCGATGCCTGTAAGAATGGCCGCGTCATGGTGGGAGGCGTAACGAGAAAGCCTTCCTTCATCATCAAGCGTGGCGATGTGGTGAGCGTAAAGAAAGCCCCTATCACCTACTCTTTCGAGGTGCTCGATTGCATAGAGCAGCGTGTAGGAGCCAAAATGCTCTTCGGAGTCTATAAGAACGTGACCGATCCTAAGCAATATGAATTGCTGGAGATGAGTCGCATCAGCGGATTCGTAGATAGAGCAAGAGGCACTGGTCGCCCAACCAAGAAGGAACGCCGAGCCCTGGACGCCTTCGTAGATCCAGCCATGTTTGGATTTGACGAAGAAGGTTGGGACGAGGATGAAGAATAAAAAAAAACTCCCCCTACACTTCAAAGAGTATAGGGGGAGTTTTCGTTACTCCCACTGAGCACTTTTCTTTTGCTGATTCTTTTCATAAAACATCAATCCTACAGCAAAAAGACATATCAAAATTAGTGCTCCACAAATAATTGCAAAATTAATTTCTTGTGTAGTCATAATTATCTTCCTTTCTTTTTCTTATTATTTTTATCATCAGGACTATTGTGATGAACAAACCAAAGTCCTAAACCTAACATCACTAACATAATGATAATTGCTATAGTAACCATTCCTGGAGTATTCATATCTCCAAAAAAACTTGCTAGCAAGAGCGCTGTCAGCATATATTTGGCAACGTCCATTAACCATTTTCCAAATTCTAATCCCATACGCTATTCATTTTACTTTGCAAAGATACTACTTTTTATGAAACAATGCAAGAAAACGGGGATAAAAAAAATCTAAAAATATTCTATATGGTAACAATTTCGTATTTTTTCGCCCGATTTAAGCAAATAATCATTAATTTGTTTGGACTCTATTGTAAAAACCTATATCTTTGCACCCGAAAGATGATGGTAAGGCATGATAAATGGCTACCTCATTTCAGCTTTATAGTAACATACTATTTCAAAAGCTACGTGAATATTAACAGTTTTAAATTTATAATTTGAAAGAGTTATGAAGAAATTATTTGTTATGGCAGCTATGGCGCTGTCTTCAGTAGGTGCTTTCGCACAGCAGGCTGCAGGTACAACAACTCTCCAGCCTAAGGTAGGTTTGAACGTTGCTACAATCGGTGATAACGACTGGAAAGCTGGTTTCGCAGCTGGTGCTGAGTTGCAGTATCAGGCATCAAGTAACTTAGGTGTTGCTGTAGGTGCTCTCTATTCTGTACAGGGCTTCAAGGCCAAGGATGTAAAAGTTGCAGGTATGACTTTTGAAGGTGGTAAATGGAACCCAGGCTATATCAATGTGCCTATCACTTTGAACTACTATCCTGTATCTGGTCTCGCTCTCAAGGCAGGTTTGCAGCCAGGTTTCTTGGTAAATAAGGATGATGCAGAAAATGCTAAGACTGTAGATCTCTCTATCCCAGTAGGTCTCTCTTACGAGTATCAGGGCATCGTATTCGATGCTCGTTACAACATCGGTGTAACTAAGGTTGCAGACAACTGGGATCACTACAACAACGTAATTCAGATTACTGTAGGTTACAAGTTCTCTCTCTAATCAATGAACTTTTAGTAATCCCAAATAAAACAATCCCCGCTCCTCATAACGAAGAGCGGGGATTTCTTTTTATCATACCTATTTGATTGTCTACCTATTTGATTTTCATTTAGAACATTCTTCCGCCTGGATGACCGCCACCGAATGGACGACCACGGAAATCAGGACGACCGCCAGGACCGCCAGGACCACCAGGTCCTCCCTGACGTGCCTGCTTGCCTCCGAAGAGATTCAAACGATATACCACATGAAGCATCGCATAGCTGTTGATGGCATTATACTCCGTATCCGTACGGGATGTAGCAGAAATGGCACGAGAGAAGGTGCTCTGCTGATGCAGAAGATCGTAGAACTGAAGCATGATGGTTAATGGCTTGCCCTTCAGGAAACTCTGAGAGAGCTGCGCATTCCATACATACTCATCGGTGTTCATGCTGCTATCATTATATCCACGGCGACTACTGATAGAGAGGCTTGAGTTCAAGCTGGTTCCCCAAGGAGCTGTAAGCGTCATGCTAGGACCATAAGAGAACTGCCAGGTATCGAGGTTGCTGTTAGGCTGCAACTTGTTCTTGGCATGGTTATAATTCAATGTTCCATCGAGCGAAAGCTCCAACCAGTCGTTGCGATAGCTGAAAGAGAGACGTTCTCTCCAAGTGGTACTGCGGGTGGTATTCTTCTGGGAATCAGACTGCTTGTCGAGACTCAGATAGCTCACGTAGTTGTTGTAACCCAAGTTGGTATCGGTATTCACGTTCCATACACCGGCACTATCGATAGAGCAGTTGAACATAAAGGCTCCCATCACATTCCAGTTGCCATTGATATTCTCAGGTCGGGTGATTCTTCCACCAGTCTTCTCATCATAGGTCACCTTATTGCTGATGCTATTGTTGGTGGTAGAGAAGTTGATGAAGGTCATGACACCCTTGTTGTGGTTCTGCACGAAGTTGTTGTAGAACAATCGGAAGTTCTGGGTGAACGATGGCTTCAAGCCAGGGTTACCCTTCGAGATGTTCAGCGGGTCGCTGTTATCTGTGATATCAAGCAACTGCGAGATGCTTGGCTGAGATGTGGTACCACGATAGTTTACACGCAGATTGCTCATCTTTGAGAAGCGATAACGGAAATCGAGGGTTGGACTGATATTTGTCACGTTGCGAACGGTATCTACATGCACGCCCTGATAATCCTGGATATACTTCGACTGCTGAGGCTGAACCATCACACCGAAGTTCAGATTATACTTCTTACGGATGAATCGCATCATCACCTGGATATCGTGATTATAGTTGCGATACTCAGAGAAACGGCTCAACTCATTATCCCTATAGTCATTGAGTTGACCGGCAAACGGATTCAGATAACTATCCCAACCACGATACTCATGATCTCCTGTCATCGCATTCTTGCTGAAATCGTAGGTGTTGCGGTCGCTCTTGGAGTAGCTGTAAGTAAACTTATAGCTGAACTGCAGGAAGGTGGCCTTCCAGAGTGGTTCACTATAGGTCAACTGTCCCGCATAACTGTAATCCTTTGAAGGAGTCAGGTTGTAGCGGTTGGTCTGATAGGTAGAATCCTTACCCTCCGCTGTCTGCACGAGATAGAGCTTGGCATTGTTGAGCGAGATGCTCTTGCTGTCCTTATCCGTATATTTGGCATCCACACGGAAGGTGATGTTGCGTCCCTTGTTGCCCAACTTGCGGTTGATCTGCAACATACCACGTATATTGTTGTTATCAGAATAAGTGATGCCATTGGTCAACTGTCTGTTCACCATAGCCTCAGCCTTGTCCAACTCCTCAATACCTTCCTCAGAAAGAGGGTCTTTGGTGGTAATGGTATAAGGATCCTTGTTGTAAGATGCCGACTGGCTGCCACTCAATCCATCGCTGGTACTCCAGGAGATGGAAGGACGGAAGAGGATATTGGTCATGGAATCAGGCATCCACTCCAATCGGATGTTACCATTCCAGCTGTTGCTGCGGGAGAAACTCTGGCTCAGGCTATTGCTGAAAGAGCTGCTGCTACCCATGAAGTTCTCGCTGGAACGGCTGCTCCATACATCGCCATCGCTGTGGTTCCAGCGGAGAGAAGTATTGAACTTGAACTTGTTCTTCAACTCATAGTTATAGTTGGCTCCAATCATCTTGCTGGCATTCAATCCGTTGGCACCGCCCCAGAATCCTCTGCCAGGACCACCGCCGAATCCACGGTCGCTGGTGTTATTGGCATTGGCAAAGAGCATGAATCGGTTGTTATCATTGAAATAACCGCCCATGCCACGCATATTGTAGCGGCTCTTGTTGCCCACACCCAGGTCGATATTGGAAATCAAACCCTTGTTCATACCCTTCTTCACACCGAAGTCGAGCACGGTCTGCTCCTCGCCATCATCAATACCGGTTACCTTAGAAAGATCACTCTTCTCATCGTAGGCCTTGATCTTATCAATGATGCTGGTAGGCAGATTCTTCAGGGCAGTCTTGGTATCGCCCGTCATAAACTCCTTGCCATCCACGAGAATCTTCTTCACTTCCTTACCATTAATCTTGATGGTACCATCATCGCTTACCTCAGCACCCGGCAGGCGCTTCACCAGCTCCTCAACCACCGAACCTTCCGGTGTGCGGTAAGCCGCCGAGTTATAGACGAAGGTATCCTCCTTCAGGTTCACCTTCTGCGCCATAGCAGTAACCACGGCACCCTTCAGCATGATGGCATCTGCACCGAGAACCACATTGCCCATTGCCAGATTCTTATCGTCGGCAATCTGCACACGCTTCACGGTAGTCTTGTAACCCACACTCGAAATCTTTAGTAAATACTTGCCATTGGCAGGTGCATTGAGATGGAAGAGTCCCTTCTCGTTGCTAATGGCACCCGACACATAAGTGCTGTCGGCCTTAAGTAGCTGAATCGTTACTTGCTCCACGGGATCCTTAGTATCGCGGTCGATAATCGCACCGCTTATCAGGCGTTCCTGAGCGAAGGATGCCATGGCGAAGATAGCCAGGAGCATCGTCAGAATTGTTCGTTTCATCATTTATTTAATGTTATTATTTATTCTATGCATTTTATAACTGCCTATTTTGACGCACGAAATATATCAAGGTTTAAACTTTTATCATTAAAAAGTGCTTTTTTATTTTGTTTTGTCTCTTATTTAACGTACCTTTGCAACATAATTTGAGATGAGCCAGCCAAAGATGGCTCATAAATAATGACCTTTAAAATGTTTATATGTTATGAATCAGAGAGTTATCATATCAACCCATCTAGAAGGCGAACTGGTGAGCGCCCTTGCCGAATGTGAGCACGACAAGCTGTTTGTTCTTACTGATACCACTACCCAGAAAGAGTGCCTCCCGCTGCTGAAGAAATTCTACTGCATGAAGGAAGCACAGGTGATTACGATTCCGGCAACCGACAGCCACAAGGACATCGAGAGCCTCATGATGGTTTGGAAAGGATTGCAGGAGGGTGGCGCTTCTCGTCACTCTTGCATGATTAACCTGGGAGGCGGCATGGTGACCGACCTGGGAGGTTTCGCTGCCAGCACCTTTAAGCGTGGCATCAACTTCATCAATATCCCTACAACCCTGCTTGCCATGGTGGATGCTTCGGTGGGCGGAAAGACCGGTATCAACTTCGGCGGACTGAAGAACGAAGTGGGCGTTTTCAACGACTCCAAGTTCGTGATTCTCGACACTGAGTTCCTGAAGACCCTGGATGCCGAGAACATCTGTTCGGGCTATGCCGAGATGCTGAAGCACGGTTTGATTTCTACCGAGGCAATGTGGGAAGAACTGGTGAGCTTCGACCTTGCCAACCCCGACCTGAAGCAGTTGCAGCAAATGGTGGGCGACAGCGTGAAGGTGAAGGAGCGCATCGTGGAACAGGACCCTCACGAGAAGGGCATCCGCAAGGCACTGAACCTGGGTCACACCTTCGGTCATGCCTTCGAGAGCTGGGCTTTGAAGCGCAAGCCTATCCTCCATGGTTACGCCGTGGCATTCGGTTTGATTCCAGAACTTTACCTCAGTGTCATCAAAACGGGATTCCCTACCGAGAAGATGCGACAGACCGTGAACTTCATCAAGGAGAACTACGGTACGCTGAACATCACCTGCGATGACTACGATGAGCTGATTGAGCTGATGCATCACGACAAGAAGAACCAGAATGGTATCATCAACTTCACCATGATGGGAGGCATCGGAGATATCCGCATCAACCAGACGGCTACCGTTGAGGAAATCAAGGAAGCACTCGATTTCTTCAGAGAAGGATAGATCGCTTCGGCTTTCCGGTTTCGGTAAGCGGAAGATGATCTACATATCGGAATTCCCTTGGAATCCAATATTTATGACTTTTAGATTCAGATGATTTATTTGAATCATCTGATTTACCAGATAAGAGGCGGCGGATAGTCGCCTCTACTTTTTTGAGATCCTCATCCTCTGTCAGGAGAACGGCGATTTCTCCAAACTTCTCATCTTTCTTCTTGGCTATCATGAAAGGCTTTTCAAGATGGGGCTTCAAGAGAGCCTCCACTTCTTCTATCTGAATCTTGATACCACCGCTGCAGATAACATTATCCTTTCTGCCCTTGATTCGGAAACGAAGTTTTTCCATCACTTCATGTTTTTCCACCTTATCATGTTTTTCCACCTTATTATATATATAGGGTTCTATTTCCACAATATCATTCGTTACCAGGGTTTCGGCACAAACCTGAGGAGCATCGATGACGAGACAGCCTTCTTCGGTCTGACTGATTTTCACGCTATCAAAAGGCTGATACCATTCGCTAGCCTCAGCGCCATTGATTCTTCGCAAGGCGATATGAGATAAGGTTTCGGTCATGCCGTAAGTGCTCCAGATGGCAATATTGCCAGGAAGCGAACGGAGTTCTTTTTCTAAAGATGCATCGATGGCTCCACCTCCGATAATCAGATGGCGTACGTGAGTGAGTCGCTCCCGCTCCTCGGGAACCTGCAGGGTGTTATACACCTGCATCGGAACCATGGCAGCAAAAGTAATTTCCCCGTTTACATATTTTCCATTTGCATCTTTCAAATTGATATCCTTCAGCGGATGACCACTAGGAGAAACAGAAATAAGATGGAGATGGCGCTCGATACTGCGCACCACCACCATCTTACCTGCAATATAATCAAGCGACATACAGAGCAGCGCACTATCACCCGGCTTCAAACCCAGGAAATCACAAGTAATGCGGGCGGAGTTGAGCATTCGCTTCTTCTCCACCATCATCGGCTTGGGCTTTCCCATGGAGCCACTGGTATGCACCAGCACCCGGTCGCTATCGTTATTCCATTCAGAAAGGAAATCTTCTAAAGTCATTTTACAACAAATAATTTATCACCACGGATTTCCAATGGCATCGGGATGTTATCAGTAAAGAGCTGACCGGTGCCCAACCCCTGCGGCATCTCGACATTCGGACCATATACCTTGGCAGCATAATGAGCAATGGCATGAAGACCGATGTTGCTCTCCAATGCAGAGGTAATCCAACTGCCGATGCCTCGCTGGCTGGCCAACTGAATCCACTCGTTGCAACCATAGATACCCCCATGAAGCGAAGGCTTCAAGATGATATATTGTGGACGAATGGTATCGAGCAGAGCCTCTTTCATGCTTCTCACATTCACCCCAATCAACTCCTCATCCAGGGCGATAGGGAGCGGAGTTTCCCTACAGAGCTGAGCCATCTTAGGCCACTGATGCTGCTTGATAGGCTGCTCGATGGAATGGATATCATACTTGGCCAAAGCCTCCAACTGGCTCATGGCATTCTCTGGCAGAAAACCGCCATTGGCATCCACTCGCAACTCCACCTGTTCCTGGGTATAGACATCACGAATGCGCTTGATGAGGTCGAGTTCCTTGAAGAAATCGATGGCACCAATCTTCAGTTTCACGCAATGGAAACCCGCCTGGAGCTTCTCCTCCAGTCGTGCCAGCATTTCCTCGTAAGTACCCATCCACACCAGTCCGTTGATGGTGATGCCCTCTTCTCCCCTACCGAAAGGAGAGTCGAAAAGATCTGTCAGGTTCTCCATTCCGGCTGGAACAGAGACACTTAAGTTCTGCTTCTTCGCTGCATAGAAGAACGAAGCGAAGGCTGTTTCCAAACCGAAGGTGATGCTAGGGTAAGCACGAATCATATCGTATGGGATGCGTCCCATCTGCTCCACCATCTGGCACACCTGCCGAAGGGTGACAGCATATTCCGGTTTGGCATCGCAACTGAGATCTGGGAGCGTAGCACACTCACCCACTCCCTCTACTCCCGGCAATTCATCCGATGTAAGGGTGAGATAATAACTGTGTCTCGTGGTATATACGCCACGAGACGTGCCTGCCGGCTGCTTGAAGTGGAGCGTGCGCTCCGAGATGTCTATCTTATACATTCTTTATATATCTATATATCTATGTATCAATACAATTGAATTCTTCACTCTTCGTTCTTCACTCTTCACTAAAAGAAAGTGCTCTTCACTTAACTTACTTTTTCTGCTTCAAGTCATAAAGATCCTTGCGGCGATCGCGAAGATTTCTTACAGCACCATAGGTATGAAGCTCGTTCAGAAGGTTCAAATCTACATCTGAAACGAGAATCATCTCGGTATTCGGTGTTGCCTCCGAACGCTTGCCGTCGTTAGGGAAGGCGAAGTCGCAAGGGGTGAATACGGCACTCTGGGCATACTGGATATCCATGTTGTGAACACGAGGCAAGTTGCCCACACTTCCCGCAATGGCTACATAGCACTCATTCTCGATGGCACGTGCCTGGGCACAGACTCTTACTCGGGAGTAAGCATTCTGCGTATCGGTCATGAACGGAACGAAGAGAATCTGCATACCATCCTCTGCCATTAATCTAGACAACTCAGGGAACTCCACGTCATAGCAGATGACGATACCAATCTTACCGCAATCGGTGTCGAAAGTCTGGATATGGCTACCGCCGCTCAATCCCCAGCACTTCTGCTCATCTGGCGTTACGTGAATCTTCTCATACATATCCACGCTACCATCTCTACGGCACAGGAAGCCCACGTTATAGAGGGAGTCGTCCTTGAGATAAGGCATACTACCCGTGATGATGTTGATGTTGTAACTGATGGCCAACTCTCGGAATCGGTCACGAATCTCATCTGTATATTGAGCCATCATGCGGATGCTCTGTGCCTCACCCAAATCGTTGAATCTCGCCATCAATGGCGCATTGAAATACTCTGGGAAGAGGATGAAATCGCTCTTGTAATCGCTCACGGAATCCACGAAGAACTCCACCTGCTCAAAGAGGTCGTCCACCGAAGCGTATGGACGCATCTGCCACTGTACCAGACCGATTCTCACGGTTGGCTTTCTATCTACATAGGAATCCGTAGGTGGCTGATAGTAGATGTTATCCCACTGCAGCAGGGTGGCGCAGTGTTCGCTCTCCTCATCACTAGGAAGATAGTTGCGGATGACACGGCGCACATGGAAATCGTTAGAGAGCTGGAAGGTAAGAACCGGGTCATAGATTTCGCGGTTTCTTACGTGCTCGATATACTCCTTAGGGCGCATCTTGTCGGCATACTTATGATAGTTTGGAATACGACCACCAAACATGATCGCCTTCAGGTTGAGCTTCTCGCAGAGTTCCTTGCGATACTCATACATACGGCGAGCCAATCGCAGGCCACGATAATCAGGGTGGATAAATACCTCAATACCATAAAGGATGTTTCCATTAGGATCGTGGGTATTGAAGGTTTCATTACCTGTCACCTGAGCATAGGTATGGTCGCCTTTCACCATATTATAGTTGACGATGATAGAGAGCGCACAGCCCACAATCTTATCATCCACGATGATAACCACCTGTCCCTCAGGGAAGATAGTAATGAGTTTCTTAATCTGTTCTTTTGTCCAGAATACATCTGAGTCTGCGTAAATACGCTTAAACGACTTGGCGAGCTGGTCATAATCCTCCATGTGGAGGTTGCGCATGCCCACCTTTTCGATTTTTCGAGTTGGTTCCATAACAACTGTATTTTTATTATTATCTAAATCCGGGTGCAAAGATACAGCAAATTATAGATACGACAAAGAGTTTTCGCAAATAATTGATATTTACGAAAACTCTTTTCATGAATTTTACATCAGGAAAGCCTTTTGGCTTAGAATTTAACGCAAAAACTTGGCATCTTCCTGTGGTATAGCCTCATCATGATCATCGAGATAGAGCAACTTCGTTGGATGATATTTACCACTTGCCACCGAGTATTCATCCTGGCGATAACGGGTCTGAATGCCACCGATGCCCAGCATGGTATGAAAAGCCGAAAGACTACTCTGCACCTGTTTTGACCGATTTTCTCCCAATGCCTTCAATATATCCGGATATTGTTTACTGAATCCATCAGAAGTCCAGATGATGAAAGGCACATGCAGTTCGTAATCCGAAGCCTTCGGTGCTGCATGAAGGAAGAGGCAGCGCTCATCATCGAAAATATTCTCTCCATGATCGCTGGTATAGAGCATCGCTGAGATAGGCTGACCATATACCCCATCCGTCTTAGTCTGTATCCCCTCCCATTTCTGCAGACGTTCAATGATACCATGCAGGATATAATCGGTATATCGGATGGTATTATCATAGGCATTCAGGAGGTCACGCCGATTCTCCGGCTTTGCCTCACTCCTGCTATCAGGCTTGAAGTAAGCGAAACTACGGGGATAACGCTCCTGATAATTGAAGTGAGAACCATAGGAATGAAGAACCACGAAGAGTTTGCGATAACGGTAATGGTAATGGGCAGACGAGGAAGCATCAGCCAATGGCAATATCTCATCCAGTTTCTGCAACAGATCCTCATCATAATGGTTGCCTTGCGAAGCATCCTCTTTCTTCAGAAAATAATGCTCATCAGCCTGTTCTCCCAGAAAATCGATAAACGAATGATTGGGCAACTGGTTGCTGATAAACACAGTATGGAATCCGGCTTCCTTAAAGGCCGCCAGGATGCCTTTCTCATGAAAAAGTCGCTCAAAATCCTCGGCTGATGCAGCAGACAAGAGCATCGGTACACTCTTATGAGTGGTATTGCTCTGCGTTGTCACATTCGGGAAAGCTTTGATACCCGGTGTCTTGGAAAGCAGAGGATTGGTATTCCGAGGATAGCCGTAAAGACTGAAATTATGAGCTCGTGCCGTCTCTCCTACTACCATCACATACACCTCGGGAGCCGTGGCAGAATGCTCACTCCTGGCATCAAACTTGAAATCCCTGCTTGCCTCCCTGTAATTTTCCGATGCCGCATTGCGCTCGAAAGCCAGATAGAGATTGTAGCAGACGTTGACAGGATAGAGCTGATTGCGCATCCGGTAATCATCCACCACCACATAGCATGCCAGCAGACAGAAGAGGCCGATAGCCCCCACCTCCATCACCCATTTGCGAACGTGATGCTGAAATGCAACTGATATCTGATGTTTCTTCCTGATATGGATAATGCCCAGAACCAGCAGTGGCAGATAGATGACGAAGACACCCACCACGGCAGGAGCCAGATTATCCAGGAGTTCCATCGCCTCACCCGCATTGGTGGTTACGAGATTCAGAAACATATCCACCGCTATCACTCCCGTACCGAAGAGATAGAGCAGCACCAGCTGGAAGGCTGCGAAGAAAATAAAGACAAACGCCCACCATACCATCTTTCCCGGACATCTGGCGATGGAAAAGAACCACATATACAGTGCCAAAGGCAGCAGCACGTTGACACCGCCTGCCCAGAAAGATAATCTTTCGGTAAAGCACAGGGCTATATTAGGCAGCAGCAGCGCCACCACCGCATAACCATAAAGAAAGGCTCCCGAAGACACCTTATTATATATAGTATTACATATCGTTTTACATATAGAATTATTCATAGCCTACACCTTATTATATATAGAGCATATCGTGAAAAAGCCTCATCAAAATGCTTCGTTGATATTGAAGAGGAAACCGGATTGTCCCGACTTTCCAAAACCATAATCCAATCTTACATTCACATCCTTCTTGAATTCCCAGCGATAGCCCACACCGGCATTCGGCAGAATCTGCCTGCTTCTCATGGCAGAGAACTTAGGAAAAACGGTGCCGGCTCCTGCCCAGACCACAATGCCGTTGCGCTTCCACACATGCTGGCGCAGCTCCACCGTAGCCTCCAGAGAATGCTTGTCACGATAGCGCCCCTCGTAGTAGCCACGCATCGAACTGGTTCCGCCCAACTCCGCCATCATGCCCCACGAAGGATTTCCGAAATTAAGATTCGCTCCAAAATCCTCGGCAAGTATCGTTCCCTTACCCAGCCGCTGATAAGCATCAAAGCGGAATTTCGTACTGCTGAAGGCATAGTCATTGCCCATGAACTTAGGCCGGAACATCTGCTTGATATTCAGATAGATGCCCCGATGCGGATTGGTCAGGTTATCGCGATTATCATAAACCAGCGATACACCCGCTCCCACATTCCAGGTATGCTTATCCATGCCCTGCAACAGTTCAGGCCGTTCTATCTGCTTTCCGATTACATAATCATAAGCCGCCATCGGTCCTACATAGAAGTTATCAGCCACCTTGATGAGGAAGCTTGCTTCCACTTGAGCCTGCCATCGCTTCATATCGCTCTTGTTGTCGTCGTTATCGCCCATCTCAAAGCCCATTCCCCAGAAATCAGAAGGGAATGAATAGAAATAAAGGTGATAGTCAATGCGATAGCGCCCCTGGGGTGCGAGGTGGTTACCCCTAACACCCAACATATAGAACCCCACCGTGCTCACATCGCCAAAGAGCGATACATTGGAAGGAGGAAGAATGCTGTCGTTCACATCTGTACGATAGAGACCCGCCGCAACCATGCCCAAGCCAAACTTGGTATCGGATGCATAGTGCGGACCACCTATCACACTGAAGTCAAAACGCTTATGCTTCTTGTTCTTATTGGCATCATTGAAGTAATCAAGAAAACGAGTCATCCACGATTTCTTGGCTTCATGGATTGAATCCGGCTCCGAGGCATAGCTGCCCAATGCCAACATCATAACAAGTATTGTCAGGATATGCTTCATAAAGTCAATATTTAAATGATTAATACACCATTGCCACATTATCAATCCACAGGGTATTGCCCGGCGTACCGATATAGGCTCCGCCATGCGAAGAGGAGAACTGCAGGATGAGATGGCTCGGCTTATCGTCAGCACTCGCCCATCCCACTTCCTTCACAGGCACACACTTTCCCTTGCTGTTGCGGGCGTAATCGGTAGAACGGAGCCCCATCGTGGCTGCATCGTAACCGGCCATGTGGCGGATGTCACCATAATGAATGGTATAGGTGGCATTCTCCACCCATCCATTGGTGCTCTTGCCATACTTCACCACCATCGTTCCCACACGCTTGGCCGTGATGTTGCCCTGGGCATCCTCATGACGCTTTTGCAGATAGAGCACGGCGATGGCATAGTCGCGACCCGCCACGGTGGATGCACTGCTGAATCCGGTCTGCTTGATGCGATGAGCCACATTCGGCATGTAGGTCTTGTAGTCGAACCTCACAGCCTTAGGACGTGCCGTAAACGGGATGCCCCAGTTGATAGCCTTCGGACCATCCTTGGTACTGGTAATCGGTTCGCGCACATCGCCCAGAAAGAGGGAGCCGGCAGCCAGCACCTTGATGTTGATGAGTCCGAGCACCTTCACCTTTTCTATATGGGTAACCAGTTTGGCACAATATCCCCCCTCGTGTTTGTCGCGATACACCGAGTTGTTGGTTTTATAGATGCCTGACACATGTGCCAGCACATTGGATGATCCCCATGGCGAACCGCCCTTGTTGGTATAAGGCGTATTTCCGTTGAGGGTCATATTCGGTCCCACGGCATAGATGGTTTTCTGATTACCGCCGATGATAGCCGATTCCTTGATATTTCTTACTACCCAGTGGTCCATATTTCCATATTTCAATGGAACCACCTTTTCCTGTCCCTTTATAGGGAGGCACGACAAGGCGGCAACCGCCATTGCTATGCCGAATACATTATGTTTCTTCATCTCAATACCTTTTATTATTCCTTCATTCATTCTAGGATATTCTTGTTACTATTCTAGGATATTCATTATCTAACTTGAAACTGCAAAGATAGAAAAATATTTTCTACTTTTAAGTTTTCCTTGAAATAAACATGAAAATATTAAGAAATTATAATAGATTTATAGGTTTTTAATCGATGAAAAGCAAAAAAGCCCTGCATTTGCGCTAACAAATGCAGGGCTTCTATATGATAGGATGTACTACTATCGGTTAGAATACATGTTGTCGTAGTACTTCTGGTAATCACCAGAGGTTACGTTGTCCATCCATTCCTGGTTCTCGAGATACCATTTTACGGTTTCCTCGATACCCTCCTCAAACTGGAGAGATGGCTCCCAACCGAGTTCCTTCTGAAGCTTGCGAGAGTCGATGGCGTAACGCATATCGTGACCCTTTCTGTCAGTTACGTAAGTGATGAGATCCATATCCTCGCCTTCCTTTCTGCCGAGCAAACGGTCAACGGTCTTGATGACCACCTTGATGATATCGATGTTCTTCCACTCGTTGAAACCGCCGATGTTGTAAGTCTCGGCAATCTTACCCTTGTGGAAAATCATATCGATGGCACGGGCATGATCCACTACATACAACCAGTCGCGCACGTTCTCACCCTTACCATATACTGGCAATGGCTTGCGATGACGGATGTTGTTGATGAACAGCGGAATCAACTTCTCTGGGAACTGGTATGGACCGTAGTTGTTAGAGCAGTTGGTTACGATGGTTGGCATACCGTATGTATCGTGGAAAGCACGAACGAAGTGGTCTGAGCTTGCCTTAGATGCAGAGTATGGAGAATGAGGATTATACTTGGTTGTCTCTACGAAGAACTCCTCGCCGTAAGCCTCGTGGTTCTTACCGCTGGATGCCTTGGTGGTGAAAGGAGCAGGAACGCCCTCAGGATGAGTCATCTGCAATGCACCATACACCTCATCGGTAGAGATGTGGTAGAAACGCTTGCCCTCGTAACCTTCAGGAAGACTCTCCCAGTAAATCTTTGCAGCCTGGAGCAGAGACAGGGTACCCATCACGTTGGTATGAGCGAAAGTGAATGGATCCTTGATACTTCTATCTACATGGCTCTCGGCAGCGAGATGGATGATGCCATCCACCTTGTAGTCCTGCATCAGCTTCAACATCAGGTCGAAATCGCAGATATCGCCCTTAACGAAAGTATAGTTAGGCTTGTCCTCAATGTCCTTGAGGTTAGCCAGGTTACCTGCGTAAGTCAACTTGTCGAGGTTGATGATGTGATACTCAGGATATTTGTTCACGAAAAGTCTTACTACGTGTGAGCCGATGAAACCAGCACCGCCCGTGATAATGATATTCTTCATTTCAATTAATAATTTACAATTAATAATTAATAATTATTTTGCTTCTGCCAATTCGGCGATACACTTCTTCAAACTCTCTGTCCAGTATGGCACCTTGAAACCGAAGGTCTGCTTCAGCTTACTCTTGTCGAGCACTGAGAAGTGAGGACGCTTCACTGGGCTTGGGAACTCCTCGCTGTAGCAAGGCTGAATATCGCAGGTATTGCCGCTGAGTTCGCAGATAATCTTAGCAAAGTCGAACCAGGAACATACACCCTCGTTAGAGAAGTGGTAGATGCCGGTTTTGTCGAGTTGGTTGGTCTCGATGATGTGAGAGATGACGGCAGCCAGGTCGCCAGCGTAAGTAGGAGTACCCACCTGGTCGAATACCACCTTCAGGGTGTCGTGACTAGCCGTGAGGCTCTGCATCGTCTTCACGAAGTTCTTACCCCACTGCGAGTAGAGCCATGCAGTACGGATGATGATGTGCTTGCAGCCTGTAGCCTCGATGCTCTTTTCTCCTGCGAGCTTGGTCTTGCCGTATACACCGAGGGGATTGGTTTCCCAGTCTTCCTTGCAAGGGATGTTCTTGTCGCCCTGGAACACATAGTCTGTGCTCACATGAATCAGGGTTCCATCCACTTCCTTCATCGCCTGCGCCAGGTTGCCTGCCGCCGTATTGTTGAGCAGGTTAGCGAGGTCGAAGTCGCTCTCTGCCTTATCCACGTTGGTATAGGCAGCGCAGTTAACGATAACCTGGATATCATTTTCCTTCACCTTTTCGCGTATAGCGTCGAGGTTGGTGATGTCCAATTTCTCATAGCCTTCAGCCACATCGGTGAAGACAAACTTGTGATTGCTGTTTTTGGCGCAAATCTGCATTTCATGGCCGAGCTGACCATTAGCGCCTGTTACTAATATATTCATTGGATTATATTTATTCTATATTCAATTATAACTAAGATTAAAAACTAAAGTTCACTAGCCCATTTTTTCCCTCGTTCCGTATGAAGGAAAATTGCCAGGCCCCATCCTGCAATAGCAAAGATTGCAAAAACAAAAGTCAATAATTCCATAATAGTTTATTTTTTTGTTTGAATTCTCAGCAAAGAATTTGCTCAGTTTCGATACATCATACAGGTAGGTGGCGAGTATCGTGCGCCTATCGTATTCCTTTTCAGTATTCGACTTATTGCCCATTTCAATGCTCTTTTTAATATATTATATATAAATATGTGGCAAAGGTACGTAATAAATCTGATATACGCAAGTTTTCGGTGAACAAAGTGAGGATAAAGAGGGAGATAGTAACAAAAATTAAAGTTTAGGCTTTGAAAGTATAGAGCATAGATATGAAAGTTTAGGGCATAAAAAAGCCCATCACCTTCTTTCACAAGAAAATGATGGGTCTTTCCTAAACATAATAGAAAAGCATTTCTGCTTTTTTGAAAGCAATACTGATTCAATCAAGCAGGCTTCCTATTCAATCAATCCTTTTCCCTAAAAAACTAATACTGTCCTTATTTAAATCAACATACTAAATCAACAAAAGGAATATTTTATACCTTTAAAACTAACTTTTAAGAAGACTTGAAGTGGTAATAAAACCTTTGTCTTAATTATACTGCTTTTTTGAATTCCGATGCAAAGGTAGGCATAATTTCTCAAAGTTGTATACCCTAGTAAGCAATCGGTAAACTTTTTAAAAAGCCAAACGTCCATAACCGCCTAATAATCAATACATATCAAATCTTAACTATTTTTATCAAAGTAAATGATATTATATGAAAAGAAATTTGTATCTTTGCACCACAAAATCGACAAAAGACTATTTTGTCACCCTTTGGAGACTATTTTGTCCCATTTGGAGACAATCTTATCATTAACAAATTACTAATAAAAGATGAAGCAATTGTTATTTTTACTTCTTATGCTTATGATGCCACTGCTCACCCAAAGCAAAACCGATGAGAAGAAACTTCTGGAGCGTATAGATTACATGATTGATAACGACCAGTATTATCAAGATATCAAGGAAAAAGAGCTTAAACATCTGAAACAGCAAGCCTCTGAGGCAGAAGATGACAAGACCCGACTGCTTTTCCTCGACAGCTTATACCGTGCCTACAGCGCCTACCACTACGACTCGGCATACGCCTACATGCAGCGTGGACTGGAGTTGGCACAGAAGATAAACGACACCTATTATATAACACTCAACCAGATCAACCAAGCGTCCATACTCTCGGTTAGGGGATTCTATGGCATAGCCAAAAGCCATCTCGAATCGCTCAACCCCGACGAGATGCCCTACAAGCTGAAGCTGTACTACTACTTCACGTATGCCTGGCTGTATAACTATTGGGAATCCTACGCCAAGGGCTCTAATTACTCCGAGGAATTCCGCAGCAGGAAGAAGCATTACATGAACCTCCTGATCCAGAGTTTCAACGAAGAGGGCAAACATAATGCCTACTATCATTATCTGATGGGCGAATACATCTATCTCGATAATCCTTCCAGCAAGGAAGTACTCAACCATTACCTGAAGGCAGCGAAGATGTCTCCAGCCAAATCACGCATCCATGCCATGGCGGCTTATGGTGCAGCCAGATATTACAAACAGATGGGAAACTTCGATCTCTACGAGGAATATCTCGTAGAAGCATCCGTGAGCGACGGATTATGCCAGCTCAAGGAGACGGTAGCCCTGCAGAAACTTGCCTACTTCCTCTTTAATAAGGATGAAAACAACAGCAAGAGAGCGGCTAAATACATCCAGCACACGATGGAAGATGCACAGTTCTTCAACAACCGACTGCGCATGATGGAGATTTCAAACATCCTGCCAGTCATCGCTTCTGCCAACCAGCAGGCTGCCGAGCGCTCGCGTACCCGCATCCTAATGGGCTTCATCGCAGTAAGCATGGCGCTGATCATCATCCTCATCCTCGCCTTCGTCAACAACCGACAGAAGAACAAACTGAAGAAAAACAAGCGCGAGATGGAAGAGCAGAACGAGAAACAGAAGGAAATGAACAACCAGCTGCAGGAGATGAACAGCCAGCTCACCGAACTGAACCAGCAACTGATAGAAACCAACGTCAAGCGAGAGACCTACATGCGCCTCTTCATGGACATCAGTGCCGCATATATCAGCAAGCTGTCTGACTACCGCAAACTGGTGAGCCGAAAGATCAAGGCAAACCAGACTGCCGACCTGCTGAAGAGTCTCAACACCCATAAACTGGAAGAAGAGGAAGCGCAGATGTTCTACAACCGCTTCGACAAGGCATTCATGGAGTTGTATCCCGGTTTCGTTTCCGAGTTGAACAAGCTTCTGCTGCCAGAAAGCCAGCTGGAGGTGCCAAACACCCACAGTCTGACCACGGAAATCCGCATCTATGCCCTGATGCGACTGGGCGTAACCGACAGTCAGGAGATAGCCACCCTGCTGCATTACTCCACCCAAACCATCTACAACTACAAGTCGGGCATGAGAGCAAAGGCAATCAACCGCGATACTTTCGAATCGGATGTCAATCGCCTCTGCCACATTATTGTATAGTTAAAAGTTTATAGTTGATAGTTGATAGCAAGATTGCCTATAAACTATCAACTAAAAACTATAAACTATCAACTATAAACTAGTCTCTGTGTATCACGGTTCCGTTGGCCTGATGCGTAGCCAAAACCAGAACTTCGGCAATCTGCACATGCTCTGGGGCACTGGCAGCATAGAAGGCTACGTCTGCCACATCATCACCATTCAATGGTTCGATGCCACGATATACATTGTCGGCACGGCGGGCATCGCCATGGAAGCGGACGTTAGAGAAGTTGGTCTCCACCAATCCCGGCTTCACGTTGGTAACACGCACCTTGGTGTGAGCCACGTCAATACGCAGTCCATCAGAGATGGCCTTCACAGCCGCCTTGGTAGCACAATACACGTTGCCGCCCGCATAGGCAGCATCGCCAGCCACACTACCGATGTTGATGACATGACCATGGTTTCTTCTCACCATCCCCGGCACAATGAGACGGGTCATGGTGAGCAAGCCCTTGATATTGGTATCAATCATCTGATCCCAATCATCAAAATCTCCCTCATACTCAGGTTCCAGACCACGAGCCAATCCGGCATTGTTGATGAGCACATCAATCTTTCGCCAATCCAGCGGAATGTAATCCACCGCCTTCTTGGCAGCATCACGGTTGCGCACATCGAAGGCAAGTGCCAGCACCTGGATGCCAGTACCTTCCAACTGTTTCTTCAATATTTCCAACTTACCGGTGTTTCTACCCGTAAGAATCAAATTGTAGCCGCCTTGAGCAAAGCGACGTGCGCAAGCCTCGCCTATTCCGCTGGTTGCGCCAGTAATAAGAGCAATTTTATTCATGTATTTTGTTACTTTGAACTTTATGATTAGTCTTTGTTTTTAAAGGGTTCTTTCATCTTAAAGTATCAGAACTCTCACTTCTGCATTCGCCATTTTTTCTATCTGGTTCATCGGGCGCTTGTAGTAAACACTCTGAATCGCCTTGTTGATGATGCCATGTCCCACGGCAAGAATCGTCTTGTCGGGATACGCCACCTTGAGCCAGGTAAGGAAGTTCTGGGCTCTCGACTTCATCTTTTCCAATCCCTCGATGTTATCAGGCCAATCCTTCGGGTCCTTGGGAAGCGAAGGGATGAATTTCCCCGTGAAATCTCCCCAGTCACGCTCACGAATCAGAGGAGTCGTCACGATATGCTGAAGAATTTCATCTTCAGACAAAACATGGCGAGAGCCTGCAGGTTCACATTCCAGATGAGGACGGGCGATGATGGCACAGGTCTGCATGCTGCGGTAAAGGTCGCTCGAAACGAAGACATCGATGTGGTCGTTTGCCATCTTCCGGGCTACTTCCTCAGCCTGCTCAATACCCTTTTCATTCAGTCTGCCAGGCGTTTGTCCCTGCATAATTTGTGCGGCATTGTCAACGGTCTCTCCGTGACGCACCAGATACAATGTTGTCATATTTTGTTTTTGCTTACAAAATTACTGATATTTATTGAGAATAAGGAATAAATTGCGTTAAATAAGATATAAAAGGTGTAGAAAACACCTGCTATATCAGAATTCTTTTGTACTTTTGCAGTAGGAATCATATCCTAAACATTGCAAACTAAATAAAATATGATAAGAAATGAAAGTGATACATAGTTCATTATTCCGCGCCGTATGCGCTATCATCGTGGGCGGACTGCTCATTCAATACCGCGAGCAGACCGTAACCTGGATTACCATAGCCATCGGCATACTGTTTTTCCTCTCGGGTGTCATCTCGCTGCTCACGTATCTGAGTGCCAAGCGAAATTCCGAGAAGATGAAGGGACAGTATCTATATGATGCCCAGGGTAACCACATCGTGGGCATGCGTCCCAACTTCCCGCTGGTGGGAATGGGTTCGCTGATTCTGGGACTTATCCTGGCACTGATGCCAAACGTGTTTATCTCCTGGCTGATGTTCATCCTTTCGGCATTGCTGATTATGGGAGCGCTCAGTCAGATGGCGAGTCTGGTGGCAGCTGCCAAAATGGGAAGAGTGGGAATCGTGTATTGGCTGATGCCTACGGCACTCCTCCTGCTCGGTCTCCTTGCCCTCTTCCGTCCTAGCTCCATCGCCTCTGCCCCACTTCTGGTCATAGGATGGGCGATGCTGGTATATGGAGTGGTAGAAGCCATGAATGCCTTCAAGGTTTCCAACAACCGGAGAAAATGGAAGAAGATGCAGGAAATCAAGACCACCGCCTCCTCTTCTGATAAGGTTTTCGAGGATGCCACGTTCATTGAAGAGAAATAAAAGACTACTGCCGTCCCCAAAGGGGGCGAACTCTCAATAACCGCAGGTGGAATGACCGAAGGGAATGGAACCTGCGGATAAAATCGCTACTCAACAAACGTCCCCGAAGGGGGCGAACAGCATCCAATCTGATTCCTGTTCGCCCCCTTCGGGGACGCTTACTTTTTTCTATGCCACTATCCGCAGGTTCCATTCCCTTCGGTCATTCCACCAGCGGTTATTCACATTCGCCCCCTTCGGGGACGGATGGAGAGAAAGTCAATACCGAGACGCCTAACGGAATCTTTCAACCACTTATAATTGCAAATCCGCCGAGACGCCTAACGGACGCCAAGCGACAGATGCTAATCTACAATTAATCCACCAGGCCCTCCACATATTTACATAGAATACCGATGCCGGTGGCATTCTCGCCGCCTTGCGGGATGATGATGTCGGCATAGCGCTTGGTTGGCTCGATAAACTGCTCGTGCATAGGCTTGAGCACCTTGAGATAACGGTCCACCACCATCGAAACCGTTCTGCCACGATCGATGGTATCACGCTGGATGTTGCGGATCAGGCGCTCATCGGCATCCGTATCCACGAAAACCTTCAGATCCATCAGGTCGCGCAATCGTTTGTCTACCAGTGTCATGATACCCTCGATGATAACCACGGGCTTCGGATCCACATGCACCGTTTCCTTCTCACGATTGCATTTGATATAGCTATAGGTAGGCTGTTCGATGGCACGGCCCGCTCTCAGCTCCGCCAACTGCTCGTGCAGCAGTTTCCAGTCGAAAGCATCAGGATGATCGAAGTTGATCTGATGACGCTCCTCCTCGGTCATCTCCGAGGTATCATTGTAATAGGAATCCAATGGCACCACAGCCACGAAATGAGGCGGCAAAGCCTCTACCAGTCGCTTCACCACCGTAGTCTTGCCAGAACCCGTTCCGCCGGCAATACCAATTACAGTTACTTTATCTAGATTTTCCATTTATTCTATTCTATTTTTCTATAAGATATTCAAGTTTCGCAAGTAACCTCCGGTCCCCGAAGGGGGCCAACTTTCAATAAC
>ERZ1026874.204-NODE-204-length-41454-cov-10.350564_pt1 | contig 41454 bp, 28 predicted proteins | sample MGYA00380167_ERZ1026874 | MGnify/ENA primary metagenome ERZ1026874 (study PRJEB33269, sample SAMEA4719803) | human gut metagenome | biome: human-associated habitat; feature: organic feature; material: feces | place: Cameroon | collected 2013-10 ...
CTGATATGAGCAAGTGCTTTTCCCATCATACCAACCGGGAAAATCCGCTGACCCGGCAAAATGGGTATAAACAAATAATTGGATAGCGTTTCACTGCGCTATCCAATTATTTTTTATGGGGTCTAAATTACTTTACTCCAGGTGTAATAATAAACGAGAAGCTGTGGTCGGCATAGGGAATGAGGTTTTTGCCAAGTGGCCAAGCACCCCAAGAGTCGATGCAGCCCAAGCCCATTTGACGCTGTGCAATGTGTACAACGGTGAAGGGACGTGCTGTGAGGTCGCCCGAGTGCATTTGCTTCGCTTCTTTAACAGGTCCACCATCGAGGTCGGAGGTCAGGTAGTTCAACGATGCCATTTCTAAAGGCTCAGGAGCTGTAAAGGTAAGTCCTTCACCTGCTGAAGCATTGTAAATGCTCCACCAACGCACATCGGTTTTATTACCACTTTCTTGTGGACGAATGTAGGGAGAGTATTGACTTGCTACGCTCTGATCGTAAATACCTAAGAAGGTTGATGTGTGGCGATCCCAATAGTTTTCAATAGGTCCACGACCATAGTAGTGAATGTGGTCGAATGCCTGTGGCATTACTAACGTCATTCCGAAACGAGGCAACACGGGCTTAGCCTTTGCCTGCGGATTAACCTTGAGTTGCTGCGAAACCATTAGCTGACCTGTGGTGTTGAGCGTGTAGGTTAGCGTGAGGTTGGCATCGACGGTTGGCATGTTATAGGTTGCCACAACGGTGCGACAAATGCCTTGTAAGGTATCGGTGAGGCTGGTGAGCTTCATATCGGGGTCGCGCCAAGCTCCTAACACTTTTTGCAATGATGCGCCATAGTCGTTGTCGGTTGGAGCACGCCAAAAGTCGGGCTTCAGTGAATAGCCTTCCTCAAACATCGGTTTGCCATTAACGTCTAAGTAGTCTATTAAACCCGTTTGCTTGTTGATGGTTACTGATGTGTTGTTGGCTGAGAGGGTTATGCAAGCTAATTGTTCTTCCTTATTCACCAAGGTGGGAGCCTTCTTTTTGCCTACTACAGTAGGTTGCATCGGTGTGGCACTTTGCGTGTCGCTAAGGGTGGGGAAGTGGTAGCTGCTTAAAGCAAATTCTTGTCGTGCCACAATGTGTCCAGCTTCAAGCAAAGGTTCGTTTTGCTTTAGGCGATAGTCTAACTGCAACACATATTCACCGCGTTTAGCATCAATTTTCGGGAACCCCTCCAGTGTTACGCTGCTGTGTGCTTGGGGTGCAACTTGGAGGTTAGCCACAGTGCCTGCAGCCTCCTGTTCACCATTACAAAGCAACGTCCAGTTGAGCGAAACATTGTTGAGCGTGGTAAAGAAGTTTTCGTTGTAAACATCTACTATGCCCTTTGTGTTATCGGTTAATGTGGTCCAAATGTTTTGGTAGTTATAGTCCACTTCGTCAACATGGGGATGTGCCACACGGTCGGGGTTGAACAGACCATTGCAATTAAAGTTGTGGTCACTGGCAGGGTAACGTCCGTAGTCGCCACCATAGGTGTAGATTTCTTTGCCCTGCTTATTTTTGCCGCGTAAACCTTGGTCTACAAAGTCCCATATAAAGCCACCCTGGAAGTGGGGGTACTTGCGCACTAACTTCCAATATTCGTCGAAGGCTCCTTCAGAGTTACCCATGGCATGAGCGTATTCGCAAAGAATGAGTGGACGGGTAATGTCCTTACGTTTGGCATAGTTCTCGCAGTTGTCGTAGGGCAAATACATTTCACTGTAAATGTCTGTTCCGCGCTCCTGCAAGGCACGCTCATAGTGTATGGGACGCGAGGGGTCGAAGGCTTTGACCATGTCGTATGCCTTTTCCATATTTATGCCATAGCCAGCCTCATTGCCAAGACTCCAGCTAATGATGCTGGGGTGGTTTTTAAGGATGTAAGTGTTGTTGCGGTTGCGTTCTAAGTGAGTTTGCTCGTAACGAGGTACGCGTGCCAATGTTTTTTCGCCGTACCCCATGCCGTGCGACTCAATGTTAGCCTCTGCCATAACGTAAATGCCATATTGGTCGCAAAGGTCATACCAACGTGGGTCATTGGGATAGTGACAAGTGCGCACAGCGTTGATGTTGTGTTGTTTCATCAACTGAATGTCTTGTACCATGCGCGAAGTGCTTATAACGTAGGCACCATCGGGGTCCATTTCGTGGCGGTTTACACCCTTAATGAGCACGGGTTGACCATTAACAAGCAGTTGGGCATCTTTAATTTCAACTTTTCTGAAACCTACATTTTGCTCAATGCTCTCCAAAAGTTTTGAACCGTCCATGAGGTCGATGCTCAGTTTGTAGAGGTTGGGAGTTTCAGCAGTCCACTTTAGCGGATTGTTAATGGTCCACTTCACAACGTTTTCGTTGTTCAAGCGCACTTGCTCGTTTTTTACAACCTTGCCAGCCTTGTCTTTCAAAGTGAGTATGGCAGTTTTGCCTTTGCATGCAGTGCTATTAAGCTTCACAGAGAGCACACCATTGGTGTAGTTGTCGGTAAGGTCGGGAGTAATAAATACGTCTGAGATGTGGCTTTGCGGACGGGCGTAAAGGTAAACCTCGCGTGCAATACCTGTGAGACGCCAAAAGTCTTGGTCTTCGAAATAAGAACCATCGCACCAACGCATCACTTGCATGGCAATGAGGTTTTTCTTGCCAGGGGTGAGGTAGGGGGTGAGGTTAAACTCTGCAGCCGATTTGGAGTCCTCGCTGTATCCCACAAACTTGCCGTTTACCCAAACGCTAAGGTTTGAAGTGGCTGAACCTACATGGAGGTAAATTTTCTCGTTTTTCCAATTTTCTGGAATAACAATTTCCTTACGATACGAGCCCGTATAGTTGTTCTTTTCTTCAACATAGGGTGGATTAGGCTCAAACTGTGTGGCCCAAGCGTAGCCTACGTTTTTGTAGGTGGGATCACCGTGTCCATTCAGTTCAAAGAGTCCAGGCACGGGGAAGTCTTCCCAGTTTGAGTCGTCGAAGTTCTTTTCGTAGAACTTTGCGGGTGCATCGTTGTGGTTCTTTGCGAACTTAAATTTCCATTTACCTTCGAGTGAGAGGTAACGAGCAGATGTTTGCTTATTGCCAGTTGCAGCTAAGTTAGCCGATTCGTAGGCAAAGAAATCAGATCGTGGAACCTCTGTGCCAATGCGGTTGGCAGCAGGGTCGAGCCAATAAGGTGTGTGGCTCCTTTGTGCATAGCAAGCCATTATTGAAGCGGCTGCCATGGTTAATAACACTGTTTTTCGCATGAGTATTGGGGTTGATTATTAGGAATTGATTATTAGGATGTTTTGAGTAGGTGTTCAAATAAACAGAGGCTTTTCTGTATTGATATGATAATTTAAAGACCTACTCCAACTTATTGTTTTATTTGTTTAATAAGGGCATAAGCCTTGTAAAGTCCTAATTGACCTGCGCGGCTCAAGTCGGCATAAGCCTTTTCTTTTTGGTTGAGTTGGACGTAGAGCAAGGCACGGTTGTAGTAGGCTTCGGGCAAACGCTCGTCAAGCTGAAGGGCTTGTGTAAAGGCATCGATGGCTGCTTGCGTACTATGCTTGCTTGCTAAAGCGCAGCCCATGTTGTAAGCTACATAGGCGTTGGTGGGTGCCAAGCGTTCTGCCGTTTTTAGTCCTGCAATAGCCATTTGTAAGTAGGCATCGCGCATGGTAGCCTCGGTGTTCGTGGCATTCGCCTTACGCATTAACACGTGGCTGCGTTGCAGCAGTGCTACTACCGAGGTGGAGTCGGTCTGCACAGCTTGGTTTGCCTCGTTGAGTGCTGAGGTGTAGTCGTATTTTGCCAAGGCTATAGATGACTGAATGAGCAATCGCTCCAGAACGGAACATTGTTGCTCGGTACGTTCGTATTGTCGTGCATCGCTTTCAGCATTCTGTGCACTGCCTGTTTCAATGTTGGCTGTGAGCATGTAAGCTCTATACGAGGTGTTGGCATGCTTGTAGCGGTTCATTTCTGTCATAAAACCTACCGAACGGTATCCGTGCAACTGAATGTTGGCAAAGGCAGGGGCGTACATGGGTAACAAGTCGGCTTCTACTTTCTCATTTTGCACTTTGCCGTAGAAGTTGCCAAACACATTGCGTGCTGTGTCTGCATTTTCTTGCACAAGTTGTTGGTATTTATCTAACTCATGGTCGGAGCGTAGACGTACCTTGGTGCGTTGCAGTGGACGTGCACGACCAAAGGTAAGGTCGAGGTTGCGACGTGCCACTACTGTTTCATCGTTTTGTGCACCACGTATGTCTCCAATTTTGCGGCGCAATTCAGCACGTTGCAAGTAGCCGTACATAAAGTTGGGATAAGCTTTAATAAGCTTGGTGTAGTCGGCAATGGCACCTTTGTAGTTGCCTACTTGCTGACGTAGTTGGGCGCGGTTGTAGCGTGCTAATGTGTTGTTGGGCTCTGTTTTTATAACAAAGTCAAAGTCCTCAATGGCTCGGTTTAAATCACCTACAAACGAACGTAGCAAGCCACGATTGTAGTGTGCCACAAAGTGATTGGGCTGCAAGGTGATGGTTTGGTCGTAGTCGTTAATGGCTAATCCAAATTTGCCCAGAGCGTGGCGAGCTTGCGCACGAGCTATGTAGAGTTCAAAGTCGTTGGGCTGGTAGAGAATGGCTTGTGTTAAGCACGAGTCTGCTAATGCGTAGTGTTCTTTGCTCAGTTCGTAGCGTCCTTTAAAACTCCAAGCACTGCCCTCGCGTGGATTTTTACTGAGCAGTTGGTCAACCCATTCCATGGCTTTTAGCGTATCTTTTTGTTCGAGCAAACTTTGTGCTTTTACCAAATAGGTACGGTAGTTTTTGGGCCATTTTTTGAGTATAAACTCTAAGTCTTTGTCGGCATTGTCGTATTGCTTGAGTTGCATGTAGCACAGGGCGCGGTTGTAGCGCGAGGCTTGGTCGTCGGGCTTCTCTTTAAGCGTTTTTGTGTAGTCGGCAATGGCACCTTTAAAGTCCTCGGTGTGTACGCGGCAAAGTCCACGCAACTGATAAACCTCAGCAATGAAGGGATTGAGTTCAATGCTTTTGTTGCAGTCGGTTTCGGCACCGCGGTAGTCCTCGAGTGTAAATTTGGCATATGCTCGGTAGTAGTAGGGCGATGCCAAATAGGGCTTGCTCTCAATGGCTTGGTTAAAATAATGAATGGCGGTGAGGTAGTCGTCTACACTCAAGGCATTACGCCCCATGTTGGTAACAGTCTCTGCATCAATCTGTGCTGACACACGTAGGGGTAGCAGGGCTAAAAAACAGACTACGGCACAGAGGCTTGCTTTGAGTTTAAAGCAATGCCTTTGTGCCGTAATATGTAGGGGGAGTTTAAAGGACATTTTTGTGAAGATTACTTCTTAGGGCTTTTCACTTTGTAAGCGCAGCGGAATTTGCCTTTCAGCATTTGACCCAATTTGCTGCGAATCATTTGTTTGCGAAGGGGCGATATGCGGTCAATAAAGAGATGACCATCTAAGTGGTCGAACTCATGCTGCATTACGCGAGCCAAGAAACCTTCAACCCATTCGTCGTGTTCGTTGAAGTCTTCATCCATATATTTTACGTGGATGCGTGTGGGACGGCGTACGGGTTCGTTGATGCCTGGCAAACTCAAGCAACCTTCGTCCATAGACTCTGTTTTTGAGTCATCAAATTCCAAAATGTGTGGATTGATATATGCCTTGTTAAAGTCGGCGTATTCAGGATAATCTTCCTTTAGAGGATCGAGCGTAATTACTACCACGCGGATGGCTTTGCCAATTTGTGGTGCAGCTAATCCTACACCGTCGCTGTGGTACATGGTTTCGAACATGTTGGCAATTAGTTCCTTCAGTTCGGGATAGTCGGGGGTAATGTCTTCTGCTTCTTTACGAAGAACGGGCATACCGTAAGTATAGATGGGGAGAATCATTTATTTAATTGTTGTTGCGGAGTTTTTTGAAATTGCACACTAAACTATCTTTGGGAGAAATTTTTTGAATTAGCTACCTATATATATAGGAGTGTATTTTGAAATTGCAACCTATTATATATAGGAAGGCTTTTTTGAAATTGCAACCTATTATATATAGAGAAAGGCATTCCCAAAAAAATTACCAATTAGGCATGGGAGGGAGGTCGGGCATATTATTTTGTGCCGAATGTCCTTCCATATAGTTTTGCAGAATAATGCAAGCGCTAATTTCGTCAACCAATCCTTTATCGTTTTGTCGGCGTTTTTTACCAATACCACTATCCATAATGGCACGATGAGCAAGAACCGAAGTAAAGCGTTCGTCGTAAAACTCAATAGGTATTTGAGGTAAAGCCTTTTTGAGCTTTTCTGTAAATTTCAGTACACGCGCTTGGTTCTCGCTTGGTTGACCATTGGGTTGAGTGGGTAGCCCCACCACGAACCTTTCCACTGGCTCGCGTTCCACGTAGTCAATCAAGAATTTTAGCAAGTCTTGCGTGTCTACCGTAGTTAGTCCGTTGGCAATGATTTGCGCTGGATCTGTCACTGCAATGCCCGTTCGTTTTTTTCCGTAGTCAATGGATAGAAGGCGCATAGTGTTTTCTTTTTATGTGCTAAAATACGAGTGTGCTAATGACGCTGCGGCAATAAGTTTGTCTGTTAAAAACGTTAGATTGCTGCAGCGCATTAGCACATTCTCATGTTTTAGTAGTAGTTTACTTAATCATGTCGCAACCCATGTAAGGCTGAAGAGCCTTAGGAATGCGGATACCTTCAGGAGTTTGGAAGTCTTCGAGCAAGGCTGCAACGATGCGGGGCAATGCAAGTGCTGAACCATTGAGTGTGTGGCAAAGCTGTATCTTCTTGTCAGCACCACGATAGCGGCATTGCAAACGGTTGGCTTGGTAGGTGTCGAAGTTTGAAACAGAACTTACTTCCAACCAACGCTTTTGTGCTTCGCTGTAAACTTCAAAGTCGTAGCAAATTGAAGAAGTAAAGCTCATGTCGCCACCGCAAAGGCGAAGAATGCGGTAGGGCAATTCAAGCTTCTGCAACAAACCTTCTACGTGAGCCAACATCTCTTGGTGTGATTGCTCAGAGTGTTCGGGTGTGTCGATGCGTACAATTTCAATCTTTGAAAACTCGTGTAAACGGTTCAAACCGCGAACATCCTTACCATAGCTACCAGCCTCACGACGGAAACACTGTGTGTAAGCGCAGTTCTTGATGGGGAGTTGATCCTCGTTCAAAATAACATCGCGGTAGATGTTGGTTACAGGAACCTCAGCTGTGGGGATAAGATAGAGATCGTCTACCTCGCAGTGATACATCTGACCTTCCTTATCGGGCAACTGACCTGTGCCAAAACCTGAAGCTGCGTTAACCACGGTGGGAGGCATAATTTCAGTGTAGCCAGCCTTGCGAGCTTCATCGAGGAAGAAGTTGATTAAAGCACGCTGCAAACGAGCACCCATGCCTATATAAACGGGGAAACCGGCACCTGAGATTTTCACACCTAAGTCGAAGTCGATGAGGTTATATTTCTTTGCCAATTCCCAGTGGGGAAGAGCGTCTTTAGGCAATACTGTGTCATGACCGCCAGTTTTTACCACCAAGTTGTCTTCAGCACAAGTGCCTTCGGGAACAATGTCGTAGGGAACGTTAGGAATGGTGTAGAGCAAATTGCGCTTGTCCTCGTCAGCCTGCTTCATGATTTCCTCAAGTTCCTTGCTTCTTACCTTGATGTCAGCAACTTGTTTCTTAGCTTCTTCAGCCTCTTCCTTTTTGCCTTCTTTCATCAAGCCACCAATGCTCTTTGAGAGCACCTTAACTTGAGCATTGAGGCTGTCGAGCTCACCCTGAGCCTCTTTGCGCTTATTGTCGTAGGCGAGCACTTGGTCGATAGCCTCGCGTGCTCCCTTAAAATGTTTCTTCTCTAAGCCGCGAATTACGGCTTCTTTATCGTCAGTGATTTGTTTGATAGTAAGCATAGCTTTCTTTCTTTTTTTCGTTGTTTGACCGCAAAAGTAGTAATTTTTTTGTGAATACTACGTGCTTTCTGCGACAAAACATGGTTTAAGTAAGAAAGTTTGTTATTGGGGATTATTTGTTAGGGTGTTCAAAATCCACTTTTTTTCGCACGAAACATTGATTGAATTATCAATGTTTCGTGCGCCAGCCTAATTATTTGTTAACAATGCAAGGTTTTCCTTTAACTGTTCAACCTTGCTCACTCCAACAATTACACTTGTAACGGTGGGGTGGTTGAGTACCCATTGCAAGGCATATTGTGGCAAAGTAAGACCTACTGCTTCGGCCTCCGCTTTGAGTTGGTTGAGTTGTTCAAAAAGTTGGGGTGTGAGCGCAGACTCCTTTAGGGTAACGTCTGTGCGCATGCGCGAGTCGGCAGGAATTCCGTGTAGATAGCGTTCGGTTAGTAAGCCTTGTGCCAGCGGTGAAAAACTTACAAATCCGCAACCTATATTTTCTACCTCTTGCAAAATGCCTTCGTCTTCTACCGCACAGTCCAATAGGTTGAAACGCCCTTGGTAGGTAAGCAATGGCACGTCGTGTGCCTTTAAGTATTGTGCTGCATATTGCAAAGCCTTTAAAGGCCAACGCGAAATACCCACATACAATGCCTTGCCTTGTCGCACCACATCAACCAGTGCTTGCAGTGTTTCGTCGAGTGGGGTGTTAGGGTCGTAGCGGTGTGAGTAAAACAAGTCTACATAGTCAAGTTTCATACGTTGCAAACTTTGGTCGAGACTTGCCATTAGGTATTTGCGTGATCCCCAATTTCCGTAAGGTCCAGGCCACATGTCGTAGCCAGCCTTGGTTGCTATAAACATTTCATCGCGATAAGGGCGCATGCTTTGTTCCATAATAACCCCGAAAGTTTCCTCTGCCGAGCCATACGGTGGTCCGTAATTATTAGCTAAGTCAAAGTGTGTTATGCCGTGGTCGAAGGCATAATGAATCATGCGCATACTTTCGTTTAGGGGACGTGTAGCTCCAAATCCTTTCCACAGTCCTAACGAAATGCGTGGCAGTAACACACCACTGCGTCCACATCGTGCATATATTTTATCTGCCAAATCGTAACGATTATCAGCAGCGCGATAAGCAAGATTATCCTTCATCGTTTTTTATTTGTTTTTGTGATTATTCAATTGCAATATTACAAAGAATGTTTGAAATGTTGCAAGAGATTGTATAGAAATAGTTTAAAAGACTTTATTTTATGATGGACTTTAATAAATACAACACCAGTAATCAATTAGATTGCCTAATTCGTATGATATAAGTGTTGTAAGAATCTTATTTAATTAAAGTCCCAGTACCATCTAAGTAACACTCCAGTATCATTTGATAGAAACTCCAGTACCACCTAACTAAAACTCCAGTACCAATTAGGATGGTATTAAAGTGGTACTGGGGGAGGATAGAAAAGTCATTTAGAATAAGTAGGTGTTCAAATTAAAATTTAATTGAACACCTACTTAATTGAATACAGCATTTTTATGGTAAGCGGACATTTCTCAAATACAGAGAAATGTCCGCTTCAGTTTTGTTTCATGTTAGCAAACTAACGGAGTGGCTTCTTTATAGTTTAATCCACCATTTTCCGTTTTTGTCTTTTTGGGTGGAAACGGTCTTTTCGTTTTCAGAACCATCACCGTAAACCACCTTGTAGTAAACCTTGCATTGGTCACCTTCTTCATTCATTTTTTCATCGGTAACCTCGTAGCTCTTAATGCCCTGTTTCTTTTCCAATTGGGCTTTAGCTTTGCCTTCGTACATCGCCTTAATTAGTGCTTTGCCACGTTCTACTTCTTCGGCACTTGTGTCTTCTGTAACGTAGAGCAAGTCAAGGAACTTGTCGATGTCACCCTTCTTCATGTATTCCATAGCTTGGTTTGCCACGTCTTTGGGTGAAGATTGGGAACTACATGAGGCTGCAAAAAGCACCATGCATACCACTGCGCTGACAACAGCCAGCATTCTGAGAATTGTTTTCATGATGTTGGTATTTTAGGGGGTTGTAATTTATGTGTTATGATTATTATGACCTTAGTAGCTTAAAACACGCTTAAGTTTTTTGCACTGTTGCAAATGGTAAGGCATAAGGCATTTTGCACTGAACCATGGGGTTTGAATTGTGTCTCGTTTGTTACCAGCAATGTCAATGCCCGCTTGCTTGTAAACGTATGCCACAAATTCGGTGCAATACATTTCGGTGGTGTCTTGCTCGTTGTATTGTGCGTCAAAACGAATACCTTTTTTCCAAAGTCGCAGGGCATGACAGGCTGCTCGGTGTGCTGCTTGTGCATTGTTTTGTCGCATCAAGCAAGCAGCTTCGGCACGTTTGGGCGAGAGATATGTTTCGAGTCTATCCATCTTTATGCGGTCGTAGTCGCCTGGAAAGTCAGGTTCATCGGGCACAGCATGCAGAATGCGTAAATCTCCTTTGCCACTACTGTCTGCCACAATGCCCACGTGTGAGTAAAAGCCTTGTAGCAGAGTTACCATTCTGCTATTGGCTGAAGTGCCTCGTCTGAATATCACATCCCCTTCGCGCAAGTCAGTTGGATGGATGTTGCAAGCCGACTTATTCCGCGTGTTGCACGCAGCAAGTGTAATGCAAAGTCCTGCTACGAGAATGCCGAGTTTTAGCATGTCAGACATGTGTATTGATCTTTTTCTGTTATGCAAATGTTGTCATTTCTTAATAAACTCTTGCATGATGGGGACTAAGGTAGCGCTTTTTGTTGAATTATGCAAACAAAATGTGGCAAAAACGATATTTTCTGAGTTAAACTTGGGGTTTGTTCCTGATTTTATATTTTGATTTCATCACAATTTATCTCAAAAGAATTTTTTTAAATATATTTGCTGTTCAAAAAAGGTATAGAGATAGAAAGGGTTACTTTAGGCACTCTTTTGTCATAAATAAGAAAAACAAATTTATAAACAAATGAAGAGATATTGGATAATTGGATTGCTGATACTGGCATCGATGATGTTAGTTTTGGTTGCATACCCCAAGGAGAAAGGGTATGCTTTGCGTTTTCTGGATGAAACTGAAGTTGTGTTCAATCACGACACGGTATCCATTCAGCGTATGGACAGTTTGCGCTTTGTGTTGTACAATAAGGCTGATTCTTGCCAATGGCTGATGGAAAAACGTGACGACGGATTGTACTATCCACTTTATAAATGTCGCCACATTGATTTCGTTTCTTTGACAACAGATTATGTTGTGGCATATAATGAAGAGGATTCTAATGGAGTCGCCATTGATCCTTGGCTTTACAGATTGCATGATGGACGGAAATTGATGTGCTGCAATGATACGGATTTTTGTGGTTATGTGTATGTGGGTAAGGTAGATACCTTGGACGTGTTCAGAAACTTATGTGACATTTGGGGTACAAATGGTAAAAGAGTTCGTTTGAAAAATCCAGATGCAGATGTTTTTATCGACAATCAAGGTAAGGTGCTTTTAAATGATGGAGGCATGCAGCAATCTGTTACTATCAATGAACTTTTTAACCACCACCCATCTCTACACTCGCAAACGCTTCGCGATACTTCGTTAACGTACATAGATCGATATATTACAGACCCCAACGTTCTAAGTAATGCGTTTTATGTAGAAGCCAGTGTGGAATATCCGCATGGAAATACCGCTGATGATAGAGCCATCCGAAATTGGATGAGTCAGTTGATGTTTGATGAAATATTTTCTTCGATGCTTGATGATGGAGTAAAAGAGAAGCCTGTGCTTAACCCCACAAATTTAGAAGCGGTGTTGCAGCAGTATGCCACTCAATTCTTTCGGCTCTATAAAAAGGTGTACGGTAGCTTCGAAAATGGTAAATGGATGGTTGGGTCAAACTTTACAACCTTTAGCATTAAACGTGTAATGGAAACCGAACGTTTTGTAACTTATGGTTTTAGTGGCACGGTGTATTGGGGAGGTGCGCACGGAGCACCACATGGTTTTTTCCGTACCTATGATAAGCAGAATCATTGCTTCCTTGATCATCGCTCAATCGTGAAAAAAGGCAAGGAACAGCAAGTGCTCAATTTGTTAGAAAAGCATTTCTTTGTCCAAAAAAAGCGTAGAAGCGGTGATGAGACTTTGGCGAATTATTATGACGCCAATGGGGGAGATCCTAATGTTTGTGCTTCTTGGAGTGGCACTTGCGAGAAGTCATCCAATAAATATGATTCTGCCACACTGTTTCAACACATGGCAGTGATGCCTCAAGGCATTGTTGGTACACTTCATCCTTACCAAGCAGGTTGTTTTGCAGATGGTGAATTCCATGTTCTGGTTCCTTATAAAGAACTGAAGGATTGCTTGCAAATTGATGTGAGTAAAGAACATTTTCCATTGCCCACGCTCTCTCATTTTTTAGACGAATAGAGTAAGGCTTTTCTTCAAATCCTTTTTCATTGAGAAATAAAAATAACGGATACAAACCTTTGTGAGGATTGTATCCGTTATGATTGTAAAAGACAGCATTAGTCTTCCTTAATGTGGCGCACAATACCATGCTTAGCACCCTTAACAAAGTTGAGGATGTTACGAATTTCATCGCTCATGGGAATTTGTTCGGGAATTTTCAGTACAGCATCTTCAAGGCTAAAGTTGCCAGTGTAAATGATGCGGTAAGTATTGGCAATGTGACGAATGATGCGGTCAGTTGTGTTGACATGCTTTAAAACCACAGCGTTCACGCCATTGTATGCAGCAGGGTTGCCACCAAGAATAACGTAGGGTGGAACATCCTTTTGCACGCGGCAACCACTCTGAATGAGTGAGTAGCGACCTACACGAACATGTTGTTGCACCACAACACCTGTACTCTGAATAGAGCAATCGTGAATTTCGCTTTCACCTGCAATGCAGGCACCAATGCCAACTACACACTTATTAAAGATGTGTACATCGTGGCAGATGTGTACGCGATCCATAATAAAGTTGCCATCGCCAATGATGGTAGCTTTATCATCGTAGGTGCTACCAGCAATCACAACATTCTCGCGGATATGGTTGTCGTTGCCAATAATTACCTTCGAGGGTGTACCCTTAACGTAATGGAAATCCTGAGGGGTTGCACCAATTACAGCATTTTGGTAAACTGTGTTACCTGTACCCATAGTGGTACCTTCTAAGATGCTGGCGTGTGCCTTGATAACACAGTTGTCGCCAATGATTACGCCTTTTTCGATGTAGGCAAAAGGACCTACTTCAACGTTCTGACCCAGTTGAGCAGCAGGGTCAACGTATGCTAATGGACTGATCATGGAATTGTTTTTTGAGCTTATCACTAAGTATTATTTACTTGTTTTGAATTTTCAAGTTTAAACTTTTAGTTATAAAAGTCTACCCCTAAAACTCAAAACAAGCGTATAACCTTTTAACTTAGTTCCAGCCGGTTAGTTATTATTGTTTGTTTCAACTTCGCGTCCACCGCCAAGAGCCTGGTAGAGGTTAATGGCAGCTTGCACCTTGTCGAATTTGTCAGAGATGAGCGACAACTGAACTTGGATAAGGCTCTGCTGGGCAGTAAGTGTCTCAAGATATGAGGTACCTGTGCTGTGTTGGAAGAGCATCTTGGTGTTGTCGAGTGCCGTGGTAAGTTCAGCCACTTGCAGTTTGCAAGCTTCTTCTTTTTGAGCAGCAGCTTGATATTGTGCCAAGGCATTGCTTACCTCTTGTCCTGCATTAAGAAGGGTAGACTTAAAGTCGTTCTGCGCAGCTTCATATTGCAACTGCGTAATCTTTAAGTTCGCCTTTAATTTGCCATTCGTAAACAAGGGTTGCGTAATAGAACCGAGCAATGTTGCTAAAATCTTACCTGGATTAACAATCATACCCGCATTGTTAGTCCAGCTACCTTGTGCTGTGATGTTGAGCGAGGGGTAGAAGGCAGATTTAGCAATGTTTACGCCATAGAATGCAGCGGCAATCTTCATTTCGGCAGCATGTACGTCGGGGCGGTTAGCCAAGAGTTGAACAGGCATGCCAATGGCATATTGTGCAGGGAAATTGTCGGCATTGAAAGCACCACGGCTGATGTTGTGGGGAGCTTCGCAAAGTAATGTGCAAAGTGCATTCTCAGTTTGCGTAATGCTATTCTTCAGTGTGGGAACCGTGCCTTGCAAGTTATAGTAGTTAGCCTTTGCTTGTGACACAGCAGCTTGTGTTGTCATGCCACCTTCTTTCATAGCCTCCATAGCACGTACGTTCTCAGCCCAAATTTCGATAGTAGCTTGTGTAGTCTTGAGCTGTTCATCGAGCATCTGCAAGGTGTAGTAGAGGTTCGCAACGTTTGCAATAATAGCAGTGCGTGTAGCCTGTTTTGCAGCTTTCGTCATTTCGAGGTTCATTTCGTACTGTTTCTTGGTGTTGCGAATTGTACCCATAGAACCGAATTGCCAACTTGCTGCAATGGGGAAGGCGTAAGTTTTGCTTGCCTTGTTAAAGTCCCAGCTTGTCATACTACCTTGGGGTTGGAAGGCAATGCTTGGGTAGTAAGCCAAGCGTTCCATTTTCAGTCCAGCTTGAATTTGCTGAATGTTAAGGTCGGCATTAAGCAAGTTGGTGTTGTTGGCAAGAGCCTTATTGATGAGCGTTTGCAGTTGCGGGTCGGTAAACACCTGTTGCCAAGGTGTGTTGCCATAATTGGCAGTGTCAGCTTTCACCACATTTTCGGTAGTGTTGCGGTAGAGACTGTCAATGTTCTGAGTCAAGTTCTGCGGGCGCTCATAGTTTTTATAGATTCCCGTGCAGCTCGCCATCAGAAGTGTGCAACCTATAATAGGAAATAATTTGTTCATAATAACAAGGGTAAAATATTAAGTATTAAGTAATAAGTATTAAGTATTACATTGCAAGGTGTGTACCTCGTTGAGATATAATACTTAATACCGAAGTTCTTCAAAAGAACCTCATTACATTTTCATAAGCATCTCATAAGCATCTCATAAGCTTCTCATAAGTTTCTCATAAGAATGTAATACTTAATACTTAATACTTAAATTATTTAGTATACTGTTCAATATCAGAGCTTGCTTCGCTATTGTCCATATCTTCCCAAGTGATGGGCTTAATCTTTTCTTGTAGATATTCAAAGATAACGAACAATGAAGGAACGATGAAGATCTGGAAAATCATACCAATCAACATACCGCCGATAGCAGAAGTACCGAGTGAGCGGTTTGCGTTAGCACCTACACCAAATGAGAACATCAAAGGCAACAAACCAATAATCATTGCCAAAGAAGTCATCAAGATAGGACGCAAACGAGCACCAGCACCCAACACGGCAGCCCAAGAGATGCTCATACCCATCTTGCGACGTTCGAGGGCGAACTCTACAATAAGGATGGCATTCTTAGCCAACAGACCCATCAACATAATCAATGCAATCTGCACGTAGATGTTATTAGCGGCTTCACCAAAGATAGGTACAATGCTATTGATAGCACCTACGCCCTGAATGAAGAGGAACGAACCTGCAAGACCGAAGGGTACTGAAAGCAATACGGCAAACGGAAGCATGTAGCTCTCGTACTGTGCAGCCAACAAGAGGTAGATGAAGACGAAGCAGAGTACAAACACTATAGCAGTGGTGCTACCAGAGTTTTGTTGCTCCTCGCGTGTCTGACCTGAGAACTCGAATGAGTAACCCGTGGGCAAACTCTTTTCTGCAACTTCTTCAATCGCCTTAATGGCCTGACCAGAGGTGTAACCACTTGCAGGGTTACCATTCACAGCCATAGAGGTGTACATGTTGAAACGGTTGATGTTGTCAGGACCATAAGTAGGGGTAATTGTCATGAACTCTGTGATAGGAGCCATTTCTGAGCCGTTGCGTACCTTAATCTTGTAAAGACTTTCGAGGTTAGCACGATCAGCTTGTTCACCCTGAATCATTACACGATAAATCTTACCGAAACGGTTGAAGTTAGATGCGTAAAGACCACCATAATAACCCTGTAGCGTGGTGAGGATGTCGCGGGGCGAAAGACCTGCACGCTTACACTTGGCTGCATCAATATCGATGGTGTATTGCGGGAAGTTAGTGTTGAAGGTTGTCTGTGCCGATTCAATTTCAGGACGCTTCTGCAAGTCTGCCAAGAAGGTTTGAGCTACTTGGTAGAACTTGTTCAAGTCGCCACCCGTACGGTCTTGCAAGTTGAGGGTAAAACCATTGGTCACACCATAACCTGTAATCATAGGCGGCTGGAAGAAGAGTACCTGAGCATCCTTAAACACATCGCGTGAGCGAAGGTAGAGGTTGGCAAAGATTACGGTTGAACTTTCCTTCATCGAACGTTCTTCCCAATCTTTCAACTTGATGATGAATGAACCGTAAGAAGGACCTTGACCACCAATGAATGAATAACCCGAGACGATGGTGCTAATTTCGACAGAAGGACATGAACGTACCAAACTGTCAACCTTGTTAAGGTATGCTTCAGTGCGGTCTTGCGAAGTACCAGGAGGCATCGTCACAACACCCATAATCGTACCCGTATCTTCGGCAGGCACCATGGCTGTAGGTGTAATGTTCATCATCCAAATAAGCAAGGCAATACTACCCGTTACCAAACCGAGTGAGAGCCAAGGACGCTGAATGAAGATGAGCACCTTCTTCTTGTACGACTTCAAGATATTTTCAAACGAATTCTCGAATGCGTTTTGGAACTTCTTCGTAGTCAAACCAATGAATGCCATGATGGCTACGATAGAGAGGATAATGGTGATTACGGGGTGAGAACTGAAGTTGAAACCACCAAAAATCAAACCAATGATAGAGATGATGACCAAGATGAGAGTGAGGCTGGGGTGCAGAATGCGACCGATGCTCTCAGCATAGCGCTGATACATGGTTCTGCCAGCAGCCTTGTAAGCCTTGCCCATACGTTCTTTGAGCGATTCTTCTTCCTCGCCATGAGCCTTGTGTGGCTTCAGCAAAATGGCACAAAGGGCAGGAGAGAGGGTAAGGGCGTTCAATGCAGAGAAACCGATGGCAATTGCCATGGTCAAACCAAATTGACGGTAGAACACACCCGAGGTACCCGACATAAAGCTTACGGGCACGAACACTGCCATCATAACCAAGGTAATTGAAACGATAGCCGAGCCTAATTCGCGCATGGCATCAATTGAAGCCTTACGTGCCGAAGTATAGCCTTGGTCTAACTTGGCATGTACACCTTCAACCACCACAATGGCATCGTCCACTACAATCGCAATGGCAAGCACCATAGCCGAGAGGGTGAGCAAGTTAATTGAGAAGCCAATAATGTAGAGCGCAAAGAAAGTACCGATCAATGCTACGGGGATAGCAACCGATGGGATAATGGTGCTTCGCATATCCTGCAAGAAGATATACACCACAATAAACACGAGGATAAATGCTTCGATAAGGGTCTTAATAACCTCGTGGATAGAGGCAAAGAGGAAGTCGTTGACATTTTGTGCCACGGTAATCTTCATACCTTGGGGCAATGTCTTCTGTGTTTCGTCGAGCAACTTTTCGCAGTCCTGAATAATTTCAGTAGCATTTGATCCTGCCATCTGCGATACCATACAGGTAACAGCCTTATGGCCATTAACCTTACCAGCAAACGAGTAGGTCATACGACCCAATTCAACGCGAGCCACATCCTTTAAGCGGATGATTGTACCATCGTCGTTAGCCTTAATAACTATATTCTCAAATTCAGGAACTTGGCTTAAACGACCTTTGTAACGCAAAGTATACTGGAAGGTTTGGTTTTCGCGTTCACCAATATTACCTGGAGCAGCTTCAATATTCTGTTCTGCCAAAACACCGCTAATGTCAGTAGGCATCAAGTGGTATTCAGCCATCTTTTCAGGATTAAGCCAAATACGCATAGAGTAGTCGGCACCCATAACCTGAGCATCACCCACACCCTTTACACGCTGAATTTGCGGAATGATGTTAATCTTGGCATAGTTCTCAATAAACGCCTCATCGTAGCGGTCTTCAGCATCAGCTACTGAGAAGATGAGCAACATTGAGTTCTGACGCTTTTGTGTAATCACACCTACCTGAGTAACTTCCGAGGGCAACAAACCTTGTGCTTTTGCCACACGGTTTTGTACGTTCACGGCAGCCATATCGGGGTCTGTACCCATCTTAAAGGTAATTTGGATAGAGGCAGAACCGGTATTGGTTGCAGTAGATGTCATGTAGTCCATGTTTTCTACACCATTGATTTGCTCTTCAAGAGGAGCAATCACGGAGTTCAACACGGTTTGTGCATTTGCACCCGTATAAGTGGTGCTCACCTGCACAGTAGGTGGTGCGATATCAGGATATTGGACGATAGGGAGTGATGTCAAACCCAATACACCCAATATGACAATCACAATAGAAATCACGGTAGAAAGTACCGGACGATTAATAAATCTATCTAGAGTCATCTTGAATAAGTATTAAGTATTAAGTATTAAGTATTACAAACTTGCGCATTCTTCGCTCATTTTTTTCTTGTTTTTTACTATTACGGTGGTGAGCATTTTTAGAATTTCTGTGCAGTCTCCATTGAGGGATTCGTATGTCTTTTCGTTAATGTCGCCAATCTCATAAAGTAAATCAAGCCAGTAGCAAGTTTCTTTGCATTCTTTTTGAGCAATATTCAGTTTATGTGTAAAATCAGCAAGACTTTCTGCATATTGAGCTTCTGCTATATTTGCTCCGATAGATGTGCCCGAACGCCAAATTTGTTTAAGAGTATAAGGCTCAACTCCATTTTTACGGAGAAACTTGCACATCTTTATGATTCGAATTGCAAACGCTTTGGCTTTTATATACTTAATATCGTAGTCTGCTTTCATATAACAGAGTTCGCTTGCGGTGTAATACCAATATTAATACTTTGATTTTCTTTTCTATAGGTAGTATTAAATGTCATATCAAGATATTATTTGCATTTTGCAAGAATGTAATACTAAATTCTATTGCAAGAATGTAATACTTAATTCTTTTGCAAGAATGTAATACTTAATTCTTTTGCAAGAATGTAGTACTTAATTCTTTTGCAAGAATGTAATATTTAATTCTTTTGCAAGAATGTAGTACTTAATTCTTTTGCAAGAATGTAATACTTAATACTTAACACTTAATACTTAAATATTTTTTATTTTTCCCCCGGCATTTTGCCATCTTTCATAGCCTGTTGTTCCTTCTTTTGGTTGGCTTGGAGTTGTGCGCGAGAGATGGGGTTAATCTTCTGACCATTCTTTAGTTGGTTAACACCGTCAACAACGATGCGTTCGCCTGAGCGGAGACCCGAGGCAACAACATAAGTTTGACCATCGTTTTGTGGGAGAACGGTGATTTCACGAGTAGCAACCGACTTGTCGTTGTTAACAACGTAAACAAACTTCTTGTCCTGCACATCAAAGGTTGCACTCTGCGGAACTATAATAGCATCGTTAGCATGAGTCGGAACGAGGATAGAACCCGTACCACCAGAACGAAGAATGTGTTGTGCATTATCAAAAGTTGCACGCATCTGTACAGAACCCGTAGAAGGGTCAATCACACCGCTAACTGTGCTGATTGTACCATTTTGGCTGTAAGTAGAACCATCAGATAGAACCAAACTTACTGCAGGCATCTTCTTGATAGCAGCATTAACGCCACCAGCTTCACGAGTAAGTGCCAAAAGCTGCTTTTCAGTCATAGAGAAGTAAACATACATCTTAGAGATGTTAGACACCGTAGTCAAAGCTTCAGCAGATTGTGCGCTAACCAAGCTACCAACGCGGTAGGGAATAGAACCTACAACACCATCGGCAGGGCTGGTAACCGTACACCAACGCAAGTTGTCTTCAGCACTCTGTAATTGAGCTTGTGCAGCAGCCAACTGAGCCTCGTACGAAGCCAAGGTGTTTACAGCCATCTGCAAGTCATAGTTCGAGATGATGTTCTGCTTGAAGAGCATGCGCTTGTTTTCAACAGTGAGTTTCTGTGTTGCAATGTTTGCCTTGCAAACACGAATCTGAGCCTGAGCAGCCTTTACAGAAGCACGATATTGCTCAGAATCAATCAAGAACAGGGGTTGACCTTTATGAACGGTAGAACCCTCATCAACAAGCAGCTTAACCAAGTAGCCTGAAACTTTCGGACGGATTTCGATGTCCTGCATACCTTTAATAGTTGCGGGATACGAAGTCTTTAAGTCAGCCGTTGTGGCTTGAACTGTTTCAACTGCGAAGTCATTGCTGGCTTCGCCCATTTGTTTTGATTTGCTGCCGCAACTGGTCAACACCACTGCGGTAAGCACCCATAAAGCGATTTTCTTCATGTGTTGTAAGTTATATAAATTTTTTGTTTCGTTTCTATGTTTATAGGGGTCGTCTTGCCATTAGTGCACACTACACCCTAATATAAACTAGGTGCAAAGTTACGGCAAAAAAACTAAACGAGGTGTGTTAGTTTTCCTTGAAAGTGGTACTATTAGTATTTTTTATAGGTGAGGGAACGTGTAATGAGGTGAATTGTATGTTTTAGTTGGCAATGTTGCTCTGTAGTATTGTTGTTTATAATGGTAAAAAGTGCGTGTTTTACTTATATTTCTTTGTTTGGTATATTGGAACTCGATTTTTGACTTTTTCAAGTGGACTCATAATTATAAAAAAACTCCTCACAACATAAACGTATGTTGCGAGGAGTTTGCTTCTTTATATTTAGATGAGCGTGTTGTTTAGTAGGCTAATCTCACATTGTCTACCCAAAGCGTGTTGCCAACTGTACCTACATAGGCACCACCATGACTTGAGTCGAACTGAAGAACGATGTGAGTAGGAGTTTCGTTGGCTGCTGCCCATCCTACTTCTCTAACAGGTACCATGCGACCTTTAGAGTTGCGGGCATATTTAGTAACAGCACCCGAGGTGAGTGCCCATGCAGAGTTGTAGAAACCTTGCTTACGGATGTCACCATAGTGAATGGTAAACGACTGATTGTTTCTCCAATCCGTAGAGCTGCTAAAACGGTGAACCATCGTACCTACGCGTTTTGCATAGATGTTACCTTTGGCATCTTCCCAACGCTTTTGCAAATAAAGGATGCAGTCTGCCATGTCTTGTCCTGCTACGGCAGAACCTTTGGTAATACCATTCTGACGAATGCGGTTGCCTCTTACAATATGTGTTTTATAGTCGAAGACAATAGCTTTCGGACGCTTTCTAAATCTAATACCTGCATTCAACTTTGCCATAGGATTCTTGGTATCGGTAATAGGCTGAATCGTGTTACCTAAGAAAATAGAACCTGCAGCCAATACCTTGATGTTGATGATGCCAAGCACCTTAGCCTCAACAATGTGTGTGTAGAGCTTTGCACAATGACCATGACCAGGGTGATTATCGCGATAAACACTAGTATTAGTCTTGGTTACACCGCTAACCTTAGCCCATACGTTCGATGACCCCCAAGGACCACCAATGTGCATCAATGTAACAGTGTTACCACCGATGATGCCACTTTCCTTAATGGTTTGTGCAGACCACGATTCAAAGTTTCCTCTCGGAATAAATTGCATGCTTCCAGTTTGCTCTTCGGCTTGTTCCACAGCCAAATATTCGGGAGCGTAAGGAAGTGCTTTGCTTGTAGCACTACCAGCAAAAAGTAATAGTGCACTCAATGCGAATGATTTGAAATTCATGATGTATATGAATGTTTATTTAATTTTTTACTTTGAGCGTGTTGAGGCTCTATTTCTATATTAAGAGAAACCTCTGTTTAGAAAGCCTCGTTAATGTTGAAGATAAACCCTCCGCCATTTCTTGTAAATCCATAGTCAACGCGTATGTTGATGCGTTTCTTGAATTCCCAACGATATCCTACACCTGCATTAGGCAAGGTATATCGCCAAGCAATGTTTTTGAAGTCGGAGAAGGCATTTGCCAATGCTACCCAAGCAACCACACCATTGCGGCCTTTGATGTGTTGGCGTAATTCCACTTGTCCTTCAATCACGTTTTTATCGTTATATCGTCCTTCGTAGTAACCACGCATACGATCGTTCGAACCTACAGTGGCAAGTTGCGACCAAGGAATATGTCCATAGTTAAACTGTCCGTGGAGTTCGCCAGCCAAGATAGCCCCTTTCCACAATTTGCCATAAGTAGCAAAGGTAGCTTCGGTAGTTGAGAAGTTATACTTGCCATTGCCAAAGCAGCGTGGCGTAAAAGTTTGGTCAATTTGCACAAAAACACCTTTACTTGCATTAAGCATAAAGTCGCGCGAGTCGTAGGTAAACGACAATCCGGCAGTGTAGGTATGTATCGTTTTGTCTTGTCCTTGCCACAAGTATGAAAAATCCTCATTTACATCGCTTGCTTGCGTAACGCGATAATTAACAAACGGACCGATATAAGTGTTGGGAGCTAACTTCACCATAAAGCGTGCCATTGCGTTGATGCGATTGCGTCGATAATCGGTTTCGTTATCATCGTTATCCGCATTGGCATAACCCATACCCCAATAGCTGGTACTAAAGGTAGAGAGATTTACCTTATAGTCAAGCTGAAAGTTCTCGTGTGGAAAGATATGATTACCACGCAATCCAACCACAAAGAAACCTGCCGTAGTCATGTTACTATATACCGAAGCATTCGAACGGGGTAGAGTAGGGTCGCTGCGGTCGGCAGAGTAAGTAGCAGTGCCAAGCAGTCCGAGTCCCAAACCTGTGGTAGCAGAATAGTTAGGACCAGGAATAAAACCAAAGTCTATTTTCTTGTTAGGTTTTTGCTTATTTGAATCGCGAAAGTAGTTTACTATTTTCTTAAAGATTCCGTTGTGTGCTTTAGCAGGCACACTGTCGTTAACCCATGCAACTTTTGCAGAGTCAATGCCAGTGGTGTCGGTGCATTCGTGAGTGACATCAGCTTGGGCATACAAACTGAACACGCAACAAGTAGCAATGGTTATCCATCGGCAAGCACCTTTGAATGTATGGTTATGGAGCATTGCAATCTTTTTGTAGAATTTTGAAATCAGAATTTTTAGAACCACTCTCAAGCAATTCGAGCGCAAAATTACATATTTCTTGTGCAAATGGACGGAAAAAGCGGTACAGAATAGGGCAGTACCGAAAAAATATCCAATCTTCAACCCTTATAGACAAGTATTAGTAACTGCATTTGGCAGTTTTTTGTGTATGTGTTATTAGTAGTTTGTAAAGTCTATTGAGGTTCTCATGCGCCAGCCCAACCCCGAAAGGGGGGATTTATGGAAATTCTAAATATAAAAATTTATGGGAATTTGTGGCTCATTGATGGACATTTTTGACTAAAAAAACAACAAACATTTTTGACTACCCCCAAGCGCGAAGCGCAAAAAAATAAATATTGTTTTACTCAACTTTTAGACTTTACAGGCTTTTAGTGTGTGGGCTAAGACACATACCTTTATTCCATTTGCTGTTCCATTTCAATGGCAAAGGTAGTTCCTTGTCCCACCTGACTGTTGAGCACATAGATGTGAGCATGGTGGTATTCCTCCACAATGCGCTTAGCTAACGAAAGTCCCAAGCCCCAACCTCGTTTCTTGGTTGTAAAGCCTGGTTTAAACACCGTTTTAAAATGTTTGTGTGCAATTCCCTTACCCGTGTCCGTAATTTGAATTTGTAAGCAACTGCGTCCATGCCGGGTTGTGGCTTGTGGCAATACAGTAAGTGTTAGAGCCCCAATGCCCTGCATAGCATCAATGGCATTTTTACACAGATTCTCTATCACCCATTCAAAAAGTGGTGCATTGAGTTTCGTTTCAACAGGTTCTTCGGGAAGGTTGACAGTGATGTGAACACGCGATGAAGTGCGACGGTCAAAATACCCTGTCACTTGTGCAATGATGGGGCGCACGTCTTGCAACTTGAGTTCAGGTGCAGAGCCTATTTTAGAAAAACGTTCGGCTATAAGTTGCAAACGTCGTATGTCTTTATCCATCTCGGGCAATAGCTCATCATCAGGATATGTTTCGTGCAACACTTCGCTCCAAGCCATAAGCGATGAAATCGGTGTACCCAATTGGTGAGCCGTTTCACGTGACAAACCAACCCACACTCGGTTTTGTTCGGCACGCTTCGAAGCCAACAAAGCCATGATAGCTACAATAAAGAATATGGCTACAACGATGAGCTGGATGTACGGATAAATGGTGAGTTGTCGTAATAAAACCGACTCTTCGTAGTATATATATAGGTAGTCGTGTGTTTGTTGGTTCGTTGTTGTCAAATTCATGCGCATCATTTCTCCATTTTTGCGCATGCGTTCAGTAGCTTTTTGTAACTCTTGTAAAGAGTCAATACCGCAAGGTTCGGGCGAAAGGTTACGCTGTGTAAGGATGTTTCCATGCGAGTCGGTTACAACCACAGGTATGGTGTGGTTGCTGTTTATCACCTTTAACACAAGGTTTAGGTCAGTAGTTTCGTTTGCTGTTGTTAGCGATCGCATGGCTTCAGACCACACATCCATCTTAGCCACCTCTTCTGCATACAACGCACGTGTTAAACTATGCGAGTATATGAGTGAGGCAGCCGACAATATGAGTGCTGATGTGATGAGAAGAGACCTAAACACAAGAAAGAATTTAAGTATTAAGTATTAAGTATTAAGTATTACAAACTAAGTGGAAACAAGTAATAGGTAATAAGTAATACAAACTATAATGCGCCCTGAAAGGGCAACAGCGCATAGCCCATGGCAACGCCCTGGGCGAAGCGCAAATAAAATAAATATTGTTTTACTGAACTTTTAGACTTTACAGACTACCCATGGCAACAGCCTGGGTAGTCTTCCTTATTTAAAGCTTGAATTTATTTCTTCTATGTAGTTAAGGAAAGTGTCGCGTCCTAAACCAGAGTCGCTACTGGTTATAAAGTGGGGCGGAAGTTCTTCCCATTCCTCGGCAAGTGTGTTCATAAAGGTATCGACATTCTTTTTCAATTCACCGCGTTTTGATTTGTCGGCTTTGGTAAAGATTATGCCAAAAGGAACACCATTCTCACCTAAGAAACGAATAAAGTCAAGATCTATTTTTTGGGGTTTAAGACGAGAGTCAATAAGCACGAACAAACAAGTGAGCTGTTCGCGATTAAGCACATAGTAGCTAATCAACTTTTGTAAGGCCTCAACCTCGCGCTTACCACGCTTGGCATAACCATAACCAGGAAGGTCAACAAGATACCATTCGTCGTTGATAACAAAGTGGTTAATAAGCATTGTCTTACCTGGCGTAGACGAGGTCATAGCTAAAGCCTTACGTCCCGTAAGCATATTGATAAGACTACTTTTGCCCACATTACTTCTGCCAATAAAGGCGTATTCGGGCTTATCGGTTTGTGGGCATTGGTCAGCACGACTATTGCTCACAACAAATTCGGCTTTTTGGATTTGCATGCTTTCTATATAAGGGGGTTAATAGGTTATAAGGTGGGGTATAAATCGGTTTTGGAGTTCTTAGGTTTATGAGATTATAAAGTTTATGCATTGTGCGAATGTATAAATGTAACTTTATAACCTTAAATCTAAAAACTCCAAACCAAATTAAAGTTATTGATCTTCGTTCTTTACATACCCCTGATACTTTTCGGGCAGAGCCGACATAATTACTCGATACGACTCCTCCATCGTCTGTTTAATATCTTCAGGACTATGCGAAGTGGGGTAGATGGGCTTGTGAATAATCAAACGCATCGGATGGCGGTTCACAAAGTTAAGTCCAGCCATGCGCGTGAGCACATCAAACGAACCATCAATGGTTACAGGCACAACAGGCAACTGCAAGTCGTCTGCCAACTGGAAAGCACCTTTGCGGAACAATCCCATGTGTCCTGTAAAAGTACGTGAACCCTCAGGAAAAACCACTAACGAAGTGCCACCTTGAAGCGTAGCACGCGCCTTTTCAATAGTCTCCTTAATAGCCTTAGGTCCCGACTTATCTACAAAAATATGGCGAGCCTTTTCGCAAGCATAGCCCACCAAAGGCATCTTACGCAGCGCCTTCTTCATCATCCACTTAAAGTTTCGGTTCAAATAACCATAAATTAAGAAGATGTCCATCGGACCTTGATGGTTTGCCACAAATACATAGCTTTGGTGCTTGTCGATATTTTCGCGACCTTCTACCTTAATAGGGAGCAGCAAAACACGGCACACAATGCGCGACCATATTTTGCCAGGATAGTAGCCAAATATGTGCGCGTTAAAGAGACCACCAATGCTGGTAATCAAAGCCGTGAGAATGGTAGACACCAAAACAATAGGTAAGGCTATGAATAACTGATAGATTTTGTAAATCATGCGAAATGTCTTTTTAGCGGTTATAGCAAACGGCCTGTCCACGGAACTTCTCGTCGGTAACGTGCCCACGGTTAAAGATGGGGAAACCATTGCAGAAAGTACGTTCAACACGCCAATGGAACACATGTCCCTCAAGCGGACTCCAATTACATTTGCTTTGAATGCGATTGGGAGTAAGCGTCCAAGGCACATGCGGACGCACCATCACAATGTCTGCCTTATAACCCTCGCGCAAGTAACCACGATTTTCAATTTGCAAGAGTTCGGCAGGATTATGACACATCAGTTGCACCATGCGTTCGAGCGATAACACACCTTTGTCAACCAGTTCGAGCATTGAAACCAGCGAGAACTGAATAATAGGCATGCCCGATGCAGCTTTAGCACATCCACCCATCTTTTCGCTCAATTTGTGTGGAGCATGGTCAGTACCAATGGTATATATTTTGTCATTATTCAATGCCTCGCGCAGTGCATGGCAGTCAGCTTCAGTCTTGATAGCCGGGTTCACCTTAATGCGTGTACCCAATTTAGCATAGTCCTTATCGCTGAACACAAGGTGACCCACACAAGCTTCAGCCGTGATGCGCGGATTGTTAGCGTCAAACAACTCAAGTTCGCGTGCCGTAGAGATGTGTGCCACGTGTAAGCGTGCTCCAGTCTCCAGCGCCAACTTAACAGCCAAAGCCGTTGATTGGTAACAAGCCTCTTCGCTACGAATTTCAGGATGGTGTTCCACAGCGGGGTCATTCCCATAGGCAGCTTGTGCCTTAGCCATGTTCTCGTTAATGAGTTGCGTATTTTCGCAATGCGTCATAATGGGCAACTTGGCACTTTCAAAAATGGCACGCAATGCCACCTCATTGTCAACCAACATGTTGCCTGTCGATGAACCCATAAATAGCTTAATGCCAGCCACCTTGCGCGAGTCAAGTTTGCCCAACTCATAAGCATTGCCCGCTGTAGCCCCAAAGAATAAGCCATAGTTCACCACGCTTTTCGATGCGGCAATCATCCATTTCTCCTTAAAAGCCTCCATCGTGGTGGTTTGTGGGTTACAGTTAGGCATGTCGAACACGGTGGTCACACCGCCTGCAGCAGCTGCACGGCTTTCAGTGTTAAAGTCACCTTTTTGCGTAAGTCCAGGATCGCGAAAGTGAACGTGGTCATCAATAACACCTGGAAAAAGGTAGCAACCCGTTCCGTCAATCGTCTCATCAACCGGGATAACAGGTTCGCTATCAGCTCCTTCAATTATTTCATCAATGCGATCATCGTCAATAACAAGAGTACCAATAAAACGGCGTCCCTCGTTAACAATAGTAGCGTTTTTTATTTGTGTACGAAAGTGCATGTCGAGTTCTTATGTATGCTGTGTTTTGGGGGTGGAGTGTGTTATAGCATCTGCTTATTTGCGAGGTTTAATGCCACCAGTCATAGCAGCCCAACGCAAACGCATAACGCCAAAGAGTGCTTCGCTGAAAATGCCACCACTCATCTTGCTCGTGCCCAATTCGCGGTTAACAAACACAACGGGTACCTCCTTAATCTTAAAACCAAGTTTATACGAGGTAAACTTCATTTCAATTTGGAAGGCGTAACCCTTAAAGCGGATGGCATCGAGGTTAATTGTTTCGAGTACCTTACGACGATAGCAAACAAACCCAGCAGTAGTGTCGTGAAGAGGCACACCAGTAACCATACGCACATATTTCGAGGCATAGTAGCTCATCAACACACGTCCCATGGGCCAGTTCACAACATTCACACCGCTCACATAGCGCGAGCCTACCGAAACATCGTAACCCTCTTTAGCACAAGCGTTGTAAAGGCGTGGCAAATCTTTAGGAGCATGACTAAAGTCAGCGTCCATCTCAAAAACATATTCGTAACCATGTTCCAAAGCCCACTTAAAACCTGCAATATAGGCAGTGCCAAGACCCAACTTACCAGTGCGCTGCACAAGGTGAAGTTCGTTCTTAAATTCGTTAGCAATCAAGCCCTTCACAATGTCAGCAGTGCCGTCGGGCGACCCATCGTCAATAACCAAAATGTGAAAAGCATGCTCTTCCAAACCGAGTACGGCACGGATAATATTTTCTATGTTTTCTTTTTCGTTGTAGGTTGGAATAATTACAACGCTGTCACTTTTTTCCATTCTTAGTGAGTTTAAATATTTATTTTATGGTGCAAAAGTAAGCATTTTGCTCGACATTGATTAACTTTGTGCGCTGAAAAGAAGAATTTAACTCATAAAAACTCCTATGAAAAAGTTGACTTTGGCACTTTGTGCCTTAATGGCCATGCCCGCAATGGCGCAAAAGTATACAGTTAGCGGAGCAGTTCCTACGGGAACAAAAAAGGTGTATTTGCAGCATCTTGGCACCCGCACAGCTCCCGACAGCGTGGTCGTAGCAAACGGAAAGTTCAGTTTTAGTGGCGATGCAAAGGGAGCTCCATTTGCCTATGCCATCACCGACGCCCAAAAAGCCGTAGTCGTGTTTCTTGAAGGAAACGTAACAGTCGATTTCGACAAAGAAACATCTACAGGTTCGGCAGAAACCGAAGGCTTGAGCAAATGGGAGGCACTCTTCTCAAAAGAGCAAGACAAATTGCGTGCAGCAGCTGACGAATACTATGCTTATAAAAACAAGAACCTTGAAGTGCCCGATAGCGTGAAGCAGCATGTGGGCGATGTGCAACAAGCATGCTACGATCGAATGGTAGAACTCACCCGTCAGTGCTGCAAAGAGAACAAAAACATGAAGTTCCCAGGCTATTACTTTGCACAGTTAGCATCGAGCATGCAACGCAAAGAAGTGATAGCATTGGCAGAAGAGGGCAACCCTGCTTACATGAATACCAACATAACAGAGCGCATCAAGAGCAGTTTAGCTGGTTGGAAGCGTCAGCTGCCCGGCACAAAGTTCACCGACCTTGAAATGTTCGACATGAATGGCAAGGCAAGCAAACTCTCCGACTACGTAGGTAAGGGCAAATACATCCTAGTAGACTTTTGGGCTTCATGGTGTGGTCCTTGTCGTGCATCCATGCCAGCACTCAAGAAAGTTTACGACCAATATAAGGACAAAGGCTTTGACATTGTAGGCGTATCGTTCGACAGTGACAAGGCAGCTTGGACAGGTGCAGTTAAGAAGCTCGATTTGCCTTGGCATCACATCTCCGACCTTAAGGGTTGGGAGTGTGCAGCAGGTAGCATTTATGGCATCAATGCCATTCCAGCCACCTTGCTCATTGGTCCTGATGGCACAATCGTAGCAAGTGGTCTGCACGCAGACGACTTGGCTAATAAATTGGCTGAGGTTATCAAATAAGCTAAGGCGTTCAAAAATCATCAAAATAATTCAGCATAGTTTTATGTTGAAGAAACGCCCCATCTTGTGCGGTTGAATCATCATCTATATTTCACGCGCCAGTCTCACCCTTAATGGGTAAGGCTGGCGCGTGAATTTTTTTGATAAATCTATTACATGTCGTGCAGAAAAATATGTCTTTTGAAGATCTACTTACCAATCCTCGCCTTCATTTCCAGAAAGACCATTCTTTATGCATTCTTCAATTTTGTCCATATCCACTGCCAACTTATTTAATATGAGGCATCTTGGCAATGTGTCGTATAATAGTTTTGGATGACCTTCCTGAAAGAGAAGCTAACTCCTCACTTGTCATTCTAGGATTTCCTATAAGCTGATGTTCTATCCAAGAATCAAGTTCTTCATCTTGTGGGACACCTTGACGGACACCTTGACGGACACTTTGACGGACACCTTGACGGACACTTTGACGGACACCTTGCGAATCTTTAAGGACATTTAGAGTGACATCTTCCACTAATTCTGCCATCAAGGTAGCTTTCAGGATGAAGGCATCAGCATGAAAAGAAGGTATGATGGAGTCACGGCTTTCAAGCTCGTTGCAGATACGGTCGATACCCTCACCAAACTCCTTGACAAAACTATACGCTTTTAAGAATTGAGCAATCTTTGGATTGCGAGAAAAATGAGTGTGACGGATATTCTCAGCCCTTACCAATCCTGGTAGTTTGCCGGGCGACTCAAACACCAGTCTGTCGTCAAACATCTTTATTTGTATTTCTGTACCCTTGATGCTGTAGTCTCTGTGGTATTCACTGTTGACCACCATCTCTTGTATGGCAAATTTGGGATAGTTGCGGTTAGTAACAATTATAGATTTAGCCCCCCCAAAAAAAAGGCAAGAATACAAAATATTCTTGCCCTTACTCTAATTATTCTTACGAATAATTTCTTTATGAAGCCCTTGTTTGCAACAAGCAATCAATCTTCTAAAATAGGTTTGTCCTCAGCAGCCATCGTTATTTGCCAATCGTCCTCAGCAAGCTGATAAGGTTTAACCTTTGCCGTAGTAGCTGTAGCATTTTCTGCCATTTTCAAATCTGTGATTGAACAAGCCGTGACATACAGATACAAGGCAACAACCACCTTTATGGCAGCATTTACCTCCTTGTCTGTTGTATAAGGAGCATTATGCGCCTCGTTATTTCTCCAAGTTCTCAACATCTGTAGATAAGAAGAGAACTTCTTTCCATCTTCATCGGTAGCATACTTCAAGCTCCAAAGACTATTGAAAGCGTGAATAGCATCTGCCAAAGCAGGGGCTTTGTCGTCTTTCCCAGGAACTTCATCGTCATTTATTAGATAATAAAGTTTCTTCAAGAAAGCCTCATATTTCTGTACCAACAAGTTGAAGAATGAGAACTTGACGATGGACGTAATATTGGGATTCGCATAGATGTTGTTCAATGCCTCTTTCAATATGTTGTCAATTCCATCCAGTTTAGGGATGCTTATCGTATTCAAAATATAGAACAAGTAGTCCACTATTTCAGGCAGACTTCTCATTTTGCTACATACACCCGCAAATTCATCTGTCATAGCAGCAATCAACTTCTCCTTCAAAACAACTTCGTCATATACAAAGCTTGATGTGGCTGCAGCTTGTTTTGCCACTGCTTCTACAAATTTACCTATCAATGCCAAGGCAAAGCCCTTATCCTTGTCAAGTATTTCCTTGAAGTTAAGATACTTGTCTATTTGGTCAACGATGGTAGCGTCAAACTTTTCCTTGCAAATGTTAATCATCACATCGTATGAGTTTCCTGCTCGAGTCGCATCCATTACCTCAGGATCTTTTAGCAACTCTTCCCATATTTGTTTGATGATTTTATCATTCTCGTTCAGAATGTTGGCAAAAGGACTATTCACCATGTCAAGCAACTCTGCCACGGTGCGTTTCTCGTCCTTCTTTTTCTGTCCGACCTCACCAATACGGGTTGCCTTCAATTCTACAGGCTCGTCTTCAAGTTCGATAGTACCGTCAAAGGACAATTGTATACGCAATTTATCCAAGTCAATCATATCCAACAACTCCATCGGCAATGTTTCCTTTGTATAAGGAAGGAACTTGTATAACACCTTGCAGAATACATAGAACTTCTCCAAATCAGGGTCGGTAAAGTCCATAATTTGTGCTAAGAAACCATATTGACGAACAAACCGATTTACCTGTTTACGAAACTTATCCTTGTCTTCATCTGACAATGGGGCAACTCTTTCATTCACAATCTTCAAGATGACAGATGGAACACCGCTCACTTTAGTCTTGTCTACCATTCTATTGCAAACATTGTCTATCTCGTCTTCATTGAAAATGTTCCATTTCTCAACATCTTCTTTCAAAGTATATATGCGTTGTTTATCCACATCGCCCGTGAGTGTGGTCACCGTGTAGTACTTGTTGAAAGCTTTTCGCACAGCGTCCGCATCATTGCGAAAATCCACCACAAGTGTATCTTCTTTGTAGGGCCAATAGGTACGATTCAAACGTGAAAGCGTCTGTATGCACTGTATTCCACCCAAAGAGCGATCCACAAACATGGTATGAAGCAACTTTTGGTCGAATCCCGTCTGAAATTTTTCTGCTACAATCAATATTTTGTAGTTCTCCTCCTTAAATTTCTCTGCAATGTCGTTATCCGTCACCCCCTCATCATTCATGTTTGCTTCCGTACACTTTCGTCCGTTGCTGTCTGTCACTTCGCCCGAGAATGCTACTAACGTTTTTATCGCCCCACCATATTCATCTTTAATAATACGGTCTATAATTTGCTTGTAATCAGCAGCCGCCTGACGAGAGTCGCAAACAACCATCGCTTTTGCTTGATGGTTTATCTTCTTGATGGTAACCTTCATGAAATGGTCAACAATCATGCTCGCCTTACGCAACTTTATGTATTTATCCTTTCCCAACCAAGCAGCAATCACTTTCAGTGCCTTTTTCTCTTCAAATTGTTTCTTCTGGTCTTCCGTAGGATTTTTTGCTATCAACTCAAACATGGTTTTGTAGCTGACATAGTTGCGTGTCACGTCGAGGATGAATTTCTCGTCGATAGCCTGTTTCATGGAGTACAAGTCGTGTGGTTCTTTGCCGTCCTTGCCATACAACACATAAGTTTTATCTTTGGGCGTAGCAGTGAAGGCAAAGTATGAGATGTGCTTCATCATCTTTCTGTAGCTCTGCATCTGAGCCATCAGTGCATCAAGTGGACTGTCATACTCTTCAGGATCGTAGTCCTCAATTTTCTCCAGATCTTCTTTTGTAGAAAGGGCATTTACCAAATCTTTTGCAGCCTCATTACCTACAGCAGTATGTGCCTCGTCCACAATGATAGCATATTTCTTTGCCTTTTCATGTTTAAGAAAATCAAGAGCATAGGCAAATTTTTGTACGGTGGATATGATGATTCTGTTTTCGCCGTTCAAGGCATCTGCCAGTTTCTTTGAACCCTTGCGAATGTCTTTAACTGTTCCAGCAGTAGTTTCAAAGTTAACCACATCCTCAGCCATGTTACGATTGAGCACAATGCGGTCTGTCACCATGATGATACTGTCGAAAATGGCCGTTCCATCTGCATGGGTCATATTAGCAAGCTGATGAGCAAGCCATGCCATAGTTTTTGTTTTGCCACTTCCTGCAGAGTGTTGTACGAGGTAATTGTTGCCCGCTCCTTCTTTACGCACCAACTGGCGCAGTTTGCGCACAGCACGAAGTTGATGAAAACGAGGGAAGATAACTACAACACGCTTCTTCTGCTCTTTAGCTTCTTTGTCTTCATAGCTTTCCTCGTATCGTTTGATAAAGTTTTCGAGAATATCGAGCAATGAGTCTGCTTGCAGTATGTTCTGCCACATATATGCTACTGGATATTCATCCTCTATAGGAGGATTGACAGCCTCACGGTTGAACGGCAAGAACGAAGTTTCTTCGCCATTCAGTTTTGTGGTCATAAACACATACTGATTGTCCATCACAAAATGCACCAAACAGTTGCGTAGCATACGGTTCTGTGGGTCACGGTGATTCTTATATTGGTATATACCGTGTGTATAGTTTTGGTCTGTGCCTTCGTTCTTTAATTCAAATGTAAACAGAGGGATGCCATTCAGCAATATGCACATATCCAATTCATTCCCACAATCTTTCCCCGTAGAATAGCGCATCTGACGTACAATGCTGAAACGGTTGGCACGATACAAACGATAAATGTCCGTACCTTCGCCTTCAAACACCGGCTTGAACTGACAGAACTTCACTTTAGCACCACTGACCGTGAAACCTTTTCTCATAATGGTAAGGATGCTTTCGCCACGGTCAAGACGTTTGTTATATTCACGAATGACGGTTGCGACTTCCTGTCCTGGGAAACGCTTCGACAGTTTTGCCCATACCATAGGCTGTTGACGCAGAAACAGCTCCAACATCTCGGCGTCACACAAATTTTCAATGTCAAACTGTGCGCTGCTTCTTTGATTATAAAGGTCGCTGTTTGCAAGACATTTTGCAATATGCTCCTCAAAAGTTGTTTCGTTCAATGAATTTGTCATATATAATATTTTTTCATTTCTTAATTAATTCTTTATCAGCCTTTACCAAAGCCGTAGGTGACAGTTTATTCACTGCGAGATACAGCTCAACCTTCTCCTTCAAGTTCAGCGTAACACGGTCCTTATGTCTTCGCCACCATTTATAAAACTTGACTGGTTGGTCTTTATAAGGAACAGATGCCTTGACCAAGTTTTCATAACCAGGGAACTCTATGAGGATATTCAAACGGAGAAAATCCCTGTAATATGTGAAGTGTTCCAATCTTAGCTTATTGGATAATACCTTAAAATCTTCAGCCTCTATGACAATCTCATTTTCCACAATTGTCTTATGTAAAGCTATAGGATCGTCAATGAGCCAACGCTTTACCTTTTTTGTCTGATGACCAATAGTCAGCAGGTTGTCTCGATTGTAAAACTCCTGTTTCCTTGGCAAGAAAAGACTCTCTTGATGGGAGTTTAAGTTAGCTCCAACAACAGTGCATTCAGGTGTTACAGATTTGTTGTTTCTCAAATACTCCAAGATGTCTATATGATTGACTATCTTTCCTGGATATTTCTCAAATAAATCATCATTAGACATGCCGAGGAAGAAGTCCTCCACCAAATCCCAACGTTTCTCATTGCTGAAATAATTGGTGAAGAAATGTTCAAATAGGTCGCAACTAACCTTATGTCTATTCTTTACTGATTCTAGGATGGAGTTCTTGTAACTGTCGTTCTTTGAGTCTCTCTCAATTCTTCGTGGGTCGTTGAGACGCAAGAATATCTTTGGTTCATCACCACCTGTAGTTTCAAAAGATCCTAATTCCATAATTTCCAATAAAGCACCCAATCTAATATGATTCATGAGCGGAATGTCATTGATAGATAGAAATCTGTCAGCGGTTTGGAATTCTTTTCCATCGAACAGTTTGGAAAATATTCTCATCAATTGAGTGAACTTCGCCTGGTAGTTCGTACTGAAGACTTGGTATTGCATTGTAGTACCATGACGGCGCATCTGTAAGAAAGAATCTCCTTCCAACGCACGTTCCTTTGCCTTCATATAGCCAGAGTATGTACTCAGCATGAACGAGGCAATCTTTTTGATGTTATACTTGGCATTCATGCGTTGTACCAGTTCTTCCTCAAATTCATTCTGAGTGAAGAAGGTATGTTTGAAACCAAGTTGAGCGAAAGATGTCTTGACAGCATCTAAAGCATCACGCACCTCAGACAAGACTTCGTTATATGACCTATCAATATTGATTGTCACCTTTATCTGCGGAGTCAATTCGATTCCTTCCTCAGACAAAAACTTTTGCTTGTAAAACTCACTCTTTAGCTGTGGAAAACTCTTGTCGGAGAAATGCTTTGCCCAAATGTCATCTAGATTCAGCTCCAAGGTATGATAGGTTCCAGAGACACGAGTTATCTCTTTGAAGCATTCGCCATACTTTTCCAGCAATCTATCCATGCCTACCTGGTTCGTTCTAGCATAGACCTTGGTGAACAATTTCTTTGGACGAGCAATGAGAACATTGAATCGGGTTTTGTTCAGATAGTCTTTTTCTATCATCATCAATGCCGTAGCTACTTTCTGGTCAACCTCGTCGGCAGAGTCGAAGATATACGCAAAATCATTGGCTGCGACAAGCATGTTTCTTTTCTTACCATTGCTGTTGAAACAACGGATAATCTTACACAGCACTTCCTTCAATTGGTATGTTTTCAAAGAAGAGATACCAAAAAGTTGCTTACTATAGCGTAAGTCAGCCTTAGAGAATGTCAGCGCTGCGAAGCCTTGGATTTCTTTCTTACGTGCAGCACGTCCTATTTCCTGGATATAATCAGGAAGCAATCCTGATGGCGCATGATGATAAACTGCCTGAATGTCAGGTATATCGACACCCATACCAAAAGCTTTTGTCGCAATCATCACCTTGCAACGATTGTTCTTGAATGCCTGATACGCAAACTTCTGCTCATCAGCTTCCATTCCTCCATGGAAGGAGACAACCATTCCTTCTTCTATCTCATCACACTTATCCTTCAATCGGTTGATGTGTCTTGTGTATGGCGCATACACGATAGCTTTCATGTCCAAGTCATGGATGCCTTTGATGATATTGACGGTTTCCGTTTCCTTATTCTGGTCATAGCGACCTGTAGAATAGTCATCATGGGTATCTATGACGAACTCAATATTGTCACGGCGTACATTGCCTATAAACTTATGAGGATCATGCATGTTCAAGCTGTTGATACTGTCAAAGACCATATCGTTAACACCACCATACACCGCAGTTGCGGTCAGGGCTACTAAAGGGAATATATAATCATTATACTTGCGCATCTTGTTGATATGATTACCCAAGAACCAATAATCCACACGGAAATCTCGTCCCCATGTGGTGATAAGGTGTGCTTCATCGACAATGAGCAAGCCTAACTTTCTCTCGCCGATGAAATAATGAATATCATAAGATAGCAAAAGCTCTGGTGACAAATAAAGAATATCTACATCACCACGTTTACAACCATCGATGATTCTATCCCTGTCTATCAAAGTCAAGTCACTATTGATGAACTCCACCTTATCATAGTGGCGTTCATTATGCAATCCTTCTACTTGGTCTGTCATTAACGCCTTTAATGGAGACACTACGATGGTGACATCCCCTTGTGATGCCGCATAGAAAGCCGGCAACTGGAATATCAGAGATTTTCCTGCACCTGTAGGTGCCGTGATAAAGATGTCTCGTGGTTGGATTCCCTCACATCCGTTCTTATACTCCTTGATAATGGTGTCCACCAACAATCCTTGAGATACAGGGATAATTTCATTGCCTAGTTCGGGATTCTCGTATACCTGGATATCTCTGAACTTAGCATTCTCTCCCCAAAATCTCTTCAATAAAGCTACGGATTCTTCAGAAGGCGTATAATCCTTCTGTATTGCTTCCTCCCTCTGAACAAAGATGCCACCACCAAAACGAGCAAACAGGTGGTTAAGTCCTTTAAGGGTATTGGTCAATGTCTTGTTCAACACATTTTTGCCAGATACCTTGACATAGACTTTCTTTGCGAAAAACTCCTCTTCAATGCACTCGTTGACCAACACATCGATTCCATATGGGTCTGAAATCACATCAAGCACGTATGCTTTGGAAGAAATCACACCTGCCGAGGCTAGCTCTTTCTTGATGGAGAACAACGGAACTTTATTTAAGCCATCATTGAAATGCTTTAGTGAATAGAAATAATGTTCACCTATCTTCAGCTGTTCTGCTTGGTAAACAGGCATCCCTTCTGGTCGATTCTCCGTTCCAGTGGCATCAGCCTTTTCTATATATTCACCCTTGCTGATAGGGTAGAGTGAACGTAAATTATCATACACAACAACAATTCTATCCTTGAAGAAATCCTCATTCAGATATTCATTGATACTGGCATATTGTTGATGAGACAAAATCTGGTAAGAAGTTGCAGACATGAGTTTTGGAAAGAGCATTCCAAACCACGCCTGAGTAAACAGGTCAAGATTACCTTCTTTGTCAAAGGTAACTTGATCTGTTATGTGCTCACCAAAGTTCTCCACATAAATATATGGGGAGATTCCTGCCAAAACAAATATTGTATTTGGCTTAACTCTTATCTGCTTTTTGATGATATTCTCAAAAGCATTGGTATATATGTTCTTTAATTTGTTACTCATTTTGCAACTACTTTTTTATAATATTACATTAGCAAACCTTGCGCTTACCGATTACAACCTCGGTGATGAGACTCTGCTTGTATTCCTGCAAGAGGTCAACTTGGTGCTGGGCCTTGGAAATGGATGCATCTATTGAGGCACATTTCTTGTCGAGATAGTCGGCGATGGTAATTTGCACTGTCTTTCGAGGATGTGGCATAAACAAGAAACCTGTTTTTTCTTGATTAATAATAGGTAAGGTAACGACATTTGCCGAAAGCATAATCTCTTCTTTTTGACAGCGCATACAATATGCTAAATATCTATAGTCTGTATTAGCGTTAGGCACTATTACATTTATCTGTTGATTTGCTGAAGCTTCTTCTTCACAAGTCGCAATTTTTCCTATTGTACCTCCAATTCCTATCATATAAACAGATTTCGATGGAAATATTCTACATGCGTTTTCTTTTCTTGATATTTCAGAAATCCTTCTTGTAGATTCACGCAAACAATCTTTATAAAAGTCTACAGGCGTAAACCAATTAATATCTTCTGAATCGTAATATTTTTCTTCTTTAGTGGAAGGAGTATTACCAGTAAATATATTTGCATATCTTTTTACTGGAGCGACATCCCAATGACTCGGCACTTCACCAATCCACTCCACTCCCGAATCTTTCATTTCCACATTTGGGTTAAGACCTTTCGTAACGGCATGAGTGATGACACTCTGCTTCAATTCCTGTAGCAAAGCGATGCGCTTTTGTTGAGCAGATATAACATTGTCTATCTCGGAACATTTCTTGTCGAGATAAGTAACCATCGCATTTTGTTCTTCTAATGGAGGAACGCACAATTTTAATGCCCCAAGTTGAGTTCTAGTTATGCGTTGCATTGTAGAACCTCTGGCTATAAAATTTGCGTTTTCTGAATACGGATAACAATTCATCTGATATACCAAGTACTTTTTATTGTATTTAGTTTCATTAGGCCTGAAAATCACATTATCAACGGCTACAACGATTCTATATCCTAAGTTTGGCACAATACAAGAACGTCCTATAGGATAATTTAATCTTGATATAAGAACGTCTCCAGGAAAAACCTCTGTACAGTTTAGTTCTTTAAAAGTCTTATCTGATATAAAACCATTTCCTTGTTCTTTATAGTTAATAACACCTACATTTCCTGTAGTTAGGTATCTAATTCCATCAGATTCGATGACTTTGCTTTCAATCCAGTCTCCGTCTACAAAAGAAAATGGATTTTTTCCTATAGAGTATTTCAAAGGCACAGTGGTCCAATGGGCTGGTATTCTGTCTAACCAGCCCATTTTTACATCCTTATATTCATTATAGTTAACCATGATTTTAATCTTCGTTCATATGAGACAAATCTTCGTACAAAGTATTATTGAGTCTTGCCAATTCAGCCAAAATCTCCTCGCTGCTACGTAATGGACGATATTTATAGAACAAACGTGTGAATGGAAATTCGCATCCCACTTTGTCCTTGCTTCTGTCCATCCAAGCGTCAGGAGCAAAAGGTACTACCTCGGTCTCAAAGTATTCCTCGATGTCTTGCTTCATAGGAATCTTCTCGGTGTCGTTGAGATTCGTGTCAATCACCCATTCGCCACCGTTCTTAAACGGATCATTGTAGGCGATAGGGGCATTCTCATTGATTTCGCCAAACGCATCACGGATGAGTTTTTGTTGCGCCTTAGTGGTCTTCACCTTATTTTCCTTGAGCCACGCAAAGAAATCGTGGTCGCTGCGCTTCTCATCAACATTTTCTAACTGAGCGATGTCGCGCAAGACGAGGCTCTTCTTGTCTTCTGCCTTGAAATCCTCACTTTCGCACAAGGCATCATACCTGGCTGAGATATTCTCGAACCAAAGTCGAAGCGGACGACGTACAGCCACATTAGTATAGAGGAAGTCATCATAGTCAAGAAGTTTGGCTATCTCCAAATGCTCCAATTCACCAGTCTTCTCATAAGCAATGTCACGACTGTAGGATTTGTATTCCTTGTAGATATCGAAGATTTCCTTGGCACCGCCATCGCTCACCTCATAACGCTTCTTGCCCAAATTCTTCTGGAGCAGATTGGTAAACTCCTTGGTATGGGCAGCATCAATGAAGAGAACCTTGCGATATTTCTCAGCAGGACGCTTGTTGTCAAGTATCCACAAGTAGGTGGTGATGTCCGTACCATAGAACAAGTTTTTAGGCAAGGCTACAATGGCATCGAGCAAGTTGCGGTCGAGCAACATTTTGCGAATATTGCTCCAACCAGAACCAGCGTCACCATTGAACAAAGGCGAACCATTCAGCACAATGCCAATGCGAGAACCTGCTTCGTCATCCATCTTAGCTATCATGTGCTGCAAAAAGAGCAAAGAACCATCAGAGGTTGAGGGTAGTCCTGCTTCAAAACGACCACCAGGACAGTTATCCTTTAAAACAGCCTTCTTAACATTCGTGTCTTTACCCCAATCCACACCAAAGGGGGGATTTGCTAACATAAAGTTGAACTTCTTGCCATACAATTTATCGTCAGCCAGGGTATCACCTTGAAAGAGTTGTTGGTCGAGGTTTTGGTCATCGCCCTTCATTAAAAGGTCAGCTTTACAGATGGCATAGGTTTTTTCGCTCAACTCCTGACCATAAAGATACACTTTTAGGTTGTTGTTCTGAGCCATTTCTTGCAAGTGTTCGCGTCCTACGGTCAGCATACCGCCAGTACCGCAACAAGGGTCGTAGATGGTAAAAGCCTTGCCAGGAATAAACAACTCCTGCTCCTTACCGCACATGGTGAGGCTCACCAAGAGTTTAACAACCTCACGTGGCGTATAATATTGACCAGCCTTTGTATTGGTAGACTCCTTTGAACGACGAATAACTATTTCAAAGATAGTTCCCATCATCGCATTGCTCACCTTGTTAGGGTGCAAGTCCGCTTTTTCTACAAACTGCTTGATAACTGAAAAAAGTTTGTTTCCTCTGTCCAGTCGCGCATATATCTTAGACAGGTCCACAACATTGCTATCACCATCTTCATGCACGAAGTTGGCAAGAATATCCTTTACGTTGTCAGTGAATCCATCAATGTATGTTTTAAAGGAATCACCTATATGGTCTGGAGCATTAAGGAGTTTTTTCAGTGACAAACCAGACTTATTGAAGAATGTTAAGCCATTCTTTTTCATTAGAGACAGGAGTTTGTACTTACGTTTAGCCTTTTCTTCTTTGTTCAATTGTTCGAGGATTGCATCGTATTTATCTTCAAGCACGCAATCCAAACGTCGAAGTAAGGTGAAAGGCAATATCACGTCCTCCACCTCAGAGTCATCATAAGAGTTTCGGATAACCTCTTTAATGTCCCATATCACGTTAGCTAATTCTTGCTCTGTCATATTTTATTTTCTCTTTTTTTTTAATGGCTTGTGCAGCATTTGTACACCATTTAGA
>ERZ1026874.211-NODE-211-length-40293-cov-11.268751_pt1 | contig 40293 bp, 28 predicted proteins | sample MGYA00380167_ERZ1026874 | MGnify/ENA primary metagenome ERZ1026874 (study PRJEB33269, sample SAMEA4719803) | human gut metagenome | biome: human-associated habitat; feature: organic feature; material: feces | place: Cameroon | collected 2013-10 ...
TTTAGCACGTTTTACCCTATTTCTTTACGCAATCCTTATCCCGAACTCGCGTTATATTAGGATTACCATGCTTGTCTACAATCCTTGTGAGATATTTTGTACCAAGTTTTTTTACTGTCACTTATTTGACAAAAAGCCATGCATAAAAAAAGAAGTAAAAAATAATGAGATGCGCATAAACACATGCGATTCTCTTACTTTTTACTTCTTTATTTTTTACTGAATTTCGTTTTTAGAACTCAGCAGACTTTGGAGTACGAGGGAAGGGGATTACGTCGCGGATATTCTGCATACCCGTAACAAAGAGGATGAGACGTTCAAAGCCCAAACCGAAACCTGCATGAGGACATGAACCATACTTGCGAGTGTCAAGATACCAAGTCATATCCTTCATAGGAATTTTGCGTTCGTTGATTTCGTTCATCAACTTGTCGTAGCTTTCTTCACGTACACTACCACCAATGATTTCACCAATCTGCGGGAAAAGAACATCGGTACCTTGTACAGTCTGACCGCTCTTACCACCAAAACCAGACTCTTCTTCGTCAATCTTCATGTAGAATGCCTTGATAGCCTTGGGATAGTTGGTCATGATGACAGGCTTCTTGAAGTACTCTTCAACAAGGAAGCGTTCGTGCTCTGAAGCAAGGTCATCGCCCCATTCGCAAGGGAACTCAAATTTCTTGCCCTTAGCAATAGCCTCCTGAAGGATGCGGATACCCTCAGTGTAAGGAAGATGAACGAACTCAGAATTGAGAACACCTTGCAAACGCTCAATAAGACCTTTATCAATCATCTTGTTGAGGAATTCAAGATCATCTTTACAATTGTCGAGTGCCCAACGGATACAATACTTAATGAAGTCTTCTTCTAACTCCATGAGTTCGGGAAGATCCATAAAAGCAACTTCAGGTTCAATCATCCAGAACTCTGCCAAGTGACGAGGCGTATTTGAGTTTTCTGCACGGAAAGTAGGACCAAAGGTGTAAATAGCACCCAATGCTGTAGCACCAAGTTCGCCTTCAAGCTGTCCACTTACGGTGAGTGAAGTTTGCTTGCCAAAGAAGTCGTCAGAATAGTCAATCTTACCATTCTCGTCCTTCTTAAGGTCGTAGAGGTTCTTTGTAGTTACTTGGAACATCTGACCTGCACCCTCACAGTCGGATGCTGTGATAAGTGGAGTATTGAAATAGAAGTAGCCGTGTTCGTGGAAATAGGTATGAATTGCCATTGCCATGTTGTGACGGATGCGCATTACAGCACCAAAGGTGTTGGTACGCAAACGTAAATGGGCATATTGACGCATGTACTCGAACGACTGTCCCTTCTTTTGCATGGGATAGTCAGAACCACAAGTGCCGAGCACCTCAATTTGGTTAGCCTGAATTTCTACACTCTGACCTGCACCCTGGCTTTCAACCAATGTACCTACCACGCTCAAGCAAGCACCTGTTGTGATGAGTTTAATCATTTCGGCATCAAACTTTTCAACATCGGCTACAACTTGAACATTCTTTATGGTGCTACCGTCGTTAAGAGCAATAAAGTTAACTGATTTGCTGCCACGGCGTGTACGTACCCAACCTTTTACACAAACTTCTGTGCCGAAGTCTGTGCGACTAAGCACGTCTACAATCTTTGTTCTCTTCATAATGGCTTATTTCTCTGTGCGAACCTTCTTCAAGCAATGCAATTACCTGCGTTGCGACACGCACATTGCACAAAGCAAACGCCCCACCCTTTCGGTGCTTTTTGCATTGCTTGATAAAGGTAAACACACACTTAATGTGTTATTGTGTTGTGTTTTTATTCAAATGCGCCCATACGGAGCATCTGTACTTCTTTTTCTGTAAGATAACGCCAATCACCGCGACGTACGTTCTTCTTAGTAAGACCTGCAAAATATACACGGTCGAGCTTGATTACATGGTAACCGAGGCTTTCGAAGATACGACGTACGATGCGGTTCTTACCGCTGTGAATTTCAATGCCGACTTGCTTCTTATCGGTTTCTGAAGCATATTCAACAGCATCGGCCTTAATTTCGCCATCCTCAAGTGTAACACCTTCGGCAATCTGACGGATGTCGGCAGCCGAAACATTTTGGTCGGTTGTTACATGATAAATCTTCTTCTTCAAGAACTTGGGATGTGTGAGTTTTGAAGCCAACTCGCCATCGTTAGTAAGCAACAAGACACCTGTTGTGTTGCGGTCGAGACGTCCTACAGGGTATATACGTTCGGGACATGCATTGCGCACGAGGTCCATAACCGTTTTACGATTTTGAGGATCATCGCTTGTTGTAACATAACCCTTAGGCTTATTGAGCAACACGTAAACCTTCTTTTCAATCTTAACGAGGTTATCGTGGAACTTCACCTCATCGGTGCGAAGAACTTTAGTACCGAGTTCTGTTACGACAGTTCCGTTTACGCTTACAACACCTGCTTCAATATACTTATCGGCATCACGACGCGAGCAAACACCTGCATTTGCCAAGAACTTGTTCAAACGCATAGGAACTGTAGGATCGTAATTTTCTTCCTTATATTCTAAGCGCTTTTTCTGTGAATACTTAGCGTGTGCATCGTATGCACCACGACGTCCGCCACCGAATGAAGAATTTCCACCCTGGAAACGGGGTTTATAACCACCACCATTCTGACGGTATCCACCACGCTGCTGTGAGCTACCATACGACTTATAGCCACCTTCAGTTCCATAGCTATTGTTGTTATCGCTCTGCTCATAGCGTGAACGATAGCCACCTTGACGCTGCTGATAGCCACCACGTTCTGTTTGTTGTCCGTAACGCGACTTACCCCAACGGTTTCCACCGCGTTGCTGATAGCCACCTTCACTGCGTTGTTGGTAAACGCCTTCGCCATCGTTTGAGTTATAGCGAGAGCGATAGCCACCTTGTGAAGGACGTTGGTAGCCGCCTTCGTTGTTATAACTGTTGTAATTGTTGTAAGAGCGAGAATCATCACCGCCATTGTAGCGAGGGCGATAACTGCTTGCACCACGCTGGCTGTAATTACTGTTTACGGGAGTTGCACCACGGCTAAAACGAGGTCTGCTCGGACGTTCGCTGCCATAATGATTGCTACCATAACTGTTTCCGTTTTGCGACTTGTAGCCATCACGGCTATTGTTGTCGTTCTTGTAAAAATCTTCACTCATAATAATAATAAATAAATGGTTTGTTGATAGATTGCATTCTCACGAACGCATTTTGTTTTAGGTAAGTAGGTATTGAAGTCGTCTAAACTTTTCTGACGAAGATTATATTTAAACTTTTATCTCTTCTAAATTCAATCTTTACCTTTCTTTTTGACCGTTTTTTGACATTTCATCGGTCGTGTAGCTCGCTACACTCCCTCTTCAAAGACAAAAAACGCTTCAAAAATAAAGGCAAATCTTGAACTTCATAAAAGTTTAGACGACTTCAATCAGTAAGTTTCCTACATTGATATAAAATGATTACCTTTTTTTACTTAAAAACAGGGCAAAGAGCTGCATTCACATACAACTCTTGCCTATGTTGTTATTTTTGTTTGCTTTGTTTAATCACCTTTTAAATTCCCGTGTAATTGTGCGGTGTGATAGCACGAAGTTCTGCCTTAATTGCATCGCTCACTTCCAAAGTGTCGATGAAATTGTGAATTCGTTCTTCGGTCATAGCTTCGTTGGTACGTGTAAGTGCCTTCAAAGCTTCGTAGGGATGGGGATATGACTCACGACGAAGGATGGTTTGAATGGCTTCTGCCACTACTGCCCAGCAATTATCGAGATCGCGACGGATGCTTTCTTCGTGAAGCAAGAGTTTGCGGAGTCCCTTCAATGAACTCTGGAACGCGATGAGTGAGTGTCCCATAGGTACACCGATATTACGGATAACGGTAGAGTCGGTTAAGTCGCGCTGCAAACGACTAATGGGAAGTTTGCGACTGAGGTGTTCGAAGATGGCGTTAGCCAAGCCGAGGTTACCCTCAGAGTTTTCAAAGTCAATGGGATTAACCTTGTGAGGCATAGCGCTTGAACCAACTTCACCCTTCTTAATGCGCTGTTTAAAGTATTCCATTGAAACATACTGCCAGAAGTCGCGATCCATGTCGATAACGATGGTGTTAATGCGCTTCATTGCATCGAAGAGGACAGCCATATTGTCGTAGTTGCTAATCTGCGTTGTGTATTCCTCGCGCTGCAAGCCGAGTTTTTCACTAACGAACTTACGACCAAAAGCACGCCAATCGTATTCGGGGTATGCAACATGATGTGCATTAAAGTTACCAGTTGCGCCACCAAACTTAGCTGTCATGGGGCAAGCCTTGAGCAAAGCTACCTGCTGTTCAAGACGATATGCAAAAACCTTAACCTCCTTACCCAAGCGTGTGGGAGAAGCGGGCTGTCCGTGTGTCTTTGCCAACATGGGAATGTCTTTCCACTCTTCAGCATAAGTGTTAAGCTGGTCAATCAACTCTTGCAACAAAGGAAGGTAAACCAACTCGGTTGCATCCTTCAGCATAAGGGGGAAGGAAGTATTGTTGATATCCTGAGAGGTAAGACCAAAGTGGATAAATTCCTTGAAATGGTCGAGACCGCCAATTTTGTCGAACTGTTCCTTGATGAAATACTCAATAGCCTTCACATCATGGTTAGTGATGCTTTCAATATCTTTTACTCGTGCAGCGTCAGCCTCTGAGAAGTTGCGATAGAAGTCGCGCAATGTTTCGAAGAGTTCACGAGGGAAGTCTATCAACTGTGGAAGAGGAAGTTCGCACAAGGTGATGAAATACTCAATTTCTACACGCACGCGATACTTCATCAGCGCATACTCTGAAAAGTAGGGAGCTAAAGGTTCAGCCTTAGCACGATAACGTCCGTCAATGGGAGACACTGCAGTAAGAATATCCAAATCCATGATGTCTTAACAAAAAGGGTTGTTGGGTTAATGTAATTTTGACTTGCTTTGTCCTTCATTTTGTTATGAAATTTCCCCTCAAAACTTTGTCCTCATCTATTTGCAGTTCAAGCAATTTGTTGCTGTGCTTGTTGGCTCAAGACGATACATTCTTTTTATGGGTAAACAAAACAGCCTTTATACCATGCAAAGGTAACGTAATTTGAGCGACCTACAAAGTGCGTAGCCTAAAGAGTTTGATTTTTTCTTATCAAAAACACATTTTCTACTCCATTTTATCACATTTAGAAAGCAAATCTGTTTTTTATACATTTTTTTGAACCCATTTTTTAGCTTCATTTTCTATAAAATGATAGACAGCGTAAAACATCATAATGACATTTTACGCTGTCTATATATTAGCTAATTCTTAGCTTCACTAAAGTTTGAATTAGTTGGGGAAGGTCGGAGTAGTACCGAAGTCCTTGTAACCTGATTCAAAGAGATCCTTAACATTTGAGATTTCCTCAACCATACCCTCAGGCATTTCCTTCAAAGTGCCAGCCTTTACAAGAGCATCCATATCAGCTCTGAACTCCTTGTCCATCTCGGGAGTATAAACGCTGAAGTAGTTGACATAGTCGCCAATGTAGATTGCAATCTGACGGAGGAAACCCCAACGCTCAAAGTAAGGATAGAGGTTGTAGCCTGAGATGCGTGACACCTTGCGAATGTAGTTAAGCACGAAAGGCATGGTGTTAGCCTTAGGATTGTTACCACCATCAAGGTAGCCCTTCTTTACCCAGCAGCTTTCGGGATACTTTTGCTTAAGTACAGCAAGCTTTTTGTTCTTGTCGTTGTTCTGAGCAGAAGCAATCAACTCATACTTATCAACACCATCTTTCTTTTCAACAGTTGAACCATTTTCGTCGTCGTTCTGACGAAGTGCTTCGTACCAGTCGGGAGCGAAATCGGGCACACCATGAGTAGTGAAGTAGTTGTAAAGAAGAACGAAGGGGCAAAGAGTTTCACCTACACCAACTTCTACGTTATGAAGAGCCTGAGTGGGAGTCTTAGCGTAATCCTTCACAGTAGAATCCTTCATTGTTTCGCAGAATGCACGCAAAGCAGTATTAGGCTGTAAACCTCTGTTTACATAAGCAAAGTGACGCTTGCTGCTGAAACGTGAACCCTTCACACCGCTCGAAGCAGTTTGGATGTCGAGATAGTTGGCATCAACAAAGTGCTTACGTGCAGGAGCCCACTGCTGAATCTTATCAGAGCTGTGATAGCCCATCTTCATAATATTGTAGTATGAGTTCATGTTGTTGGTAACTTCGCCCATACCACCCCAGCAGAAGTAGGGGTGCATCTGATGTTGGTGACCCCACTCGTGTGAGAGACCCCAAATGGCATCATCGTCATTATAAACGAGTGTCTTACAGTTAAGCACGCGAGGCTCTTGGTCGTGGTGGAATGATACACCGAAACCACCTTGGAACATATAGTAAGTGTAGTTGGTGTAAGCCATTGTGCGGTTGTCGGGCAAACGGTTGTACTTAGTAAGACCCAACAAGTCGTGTTCCCACTGAATCAAAGAGTCAAGCACGTTCATATACTGACGATAACCAATGCTTGTACCATCGGTAGCCTTACAATAGTCGTGCAAGCCCTTCGAAGTCCAAATAGAGTGAACCTTCTTACCAACCACGTCCATACAGAGGTTAGTAGCATGGGCTGTTAACTCATGCATTTCCTCGTTTGTCTTATCGGGAGAAAGGAAACCATTGATTTCACCATTGAGGAAGTGAACCTTGATAGCAGGCTGCAATTCGGGGTTTATGTCTGCATAGTAGCAAACGTAAGCCAAACCAGGATAGTCGAATGTATAATCGATGGTGTTAAGACCATTCTTTACGTTGAATGTAAAGCTCTGGGGATTACCACCATCAAAGTTGCCACCATCCTTACCTTCATACCATGCAGTTATAGTCACAGGCACAGACTTGCCATCGGGCAAACCTGACACAGCAACAATGTGCTTACCCTTGCTGATGTTGATACCTGTTACACCCTGACGCTGGTCGTAATACTTACCAGGAGCATTCCAGTTGTTACTCTGTGTAACATAAGAAAGCTTAGCTTTGTAAGTCTGAACGCGGCAATTCTTGTTGTAAGTTCCGTCAAGGATTTGAGATGCCAATTCACGATAATAAGGCTTATCGATTTTTGCATTGATATCCTTCAGTGTTACACCTTCCTTCAATTCAGAAAGTGAAGCATCTGTAAACAAGCTGTAAATGCTGTTTGAAGGAAGATCTGAAAGACCTTCGTTACGACCTTGTGTAATGGTGAAGGTTTCACTAAGACCCTTATCTTCATTAGCAAAGACTACGCTACCTGAACGCTTGAACTCGTTGGGGTTTTCAGCTACGTGAATGTAAACTGTGCCATCAGCAGCCTTGTCTACTGTAATCCAATCGACATTAGGTGTTGCAGTAAACTCAACATTCGCTGTAATATCAAAGCAGAGCGTACGTTCACGATAGCTAATTGCCTGACGGTGAGGAGCAACGATTGTGGGGAAAGCATCACTCGACAACTTTACCTGAGCCATTACAGGCTGCGCAGTATAGCATGCCATAGCGAGCGTAGCGCAAGTGAATATTTGTTTGATGTATTTCATTGATTTTTCTTTTTTATTAAAAGAGCTGAACCTCCGTTAGAAATTAGAGTACAACCTTTTTTCCGTTTACAAAGTAGATACCAGTAGCGAGGTTTACAGTTTGCGTACCATTTACGCTACCCTGCCATACTTGCTTACCGTCTATTGAGTAGATGCGAACTACGCAAGGAGCACCGCTGGTCAGAACAACAGCACCCTTAGTAGCTTCTACAGTAAGAGCATTGTTTGCTACAGCAACATTGCCAATACCTGTAACGTCTTCTACCTTCTCAACAACCATGAATGAGTTTGTCTTCAAAGTCAAATCAGGGAAATCGCTTGAAGTAATCTTAGCATAAACTTTGCTAAAAGGCTTCTTGAAGCTGTACATACCTACATACGAAGAACCATTCATAGTGAAAAGGTCGGTCTTAGCAATTTCAGTTTCAGGAGTTGCGCTTGCATCCACGAGTTCTACTGTGATACCACTTGCTGAACCTGCTGCATTCAAAACGTAGTCTCTCAAGTTGAGAGTGTAAGGAGCCTCACCTTTCTTAAACTGTTGTCTGTCAGTATTAGTAAGCAAATAGTAGATAGTCTTTTGTGCAGTCTTATCATACACAGACTTCAACTTCTTATTGATGCTCAACTCTTCTGCCTGAGGTGCATAAACAAAGTGATCTACGCTGTTGGGATTAGGAAGAGAATTAAATGCAAGCTTGTTGTTTGAACAAGTGTAAGCATAAATGCTACCCGTGGGTAACGTTACTGAAGTCAACTTATTATTATCTACAGCTACATACTGAAGTTGGGGAGCTGAAGAAACATTGAGCGTTGTAAGTGCATTGTTCTCAGCAAACACCTGACGCAAAGAAGGCTTGTTAGCGTTGAAAGCGAGTGTGTTGATTTTGTTATCGCCACACATCACCACTGAGATAGAATCGCATTTCGCAGCAATTGAAGTGAGATGGTTGCCGACTGCCTTTACAACATCAAGGTTAACGCTACCACCTAATGAAACACTACCTGTGAACTCATTGTTGCTGATGTTGAGATAGTGAAGTGTTGGACTGCTGTAGCCAAAAGTAGTCTTCTTATCGCCACGATTACCAGCAATCTTATTACCCGAGATGTTCAAAGTCTCCATATTGGGATTTGTAGCCTCAGTCATCGTGAACGACACGATTTTGTTGTTCGAGCAGTTCAAGTCGGTAAGACCTTTCAGCGAGGTTACGTTCAACGTATCAATTTCGTTGTTCTGGCAATAGAGCGAACGCAAACTTGATGCACCTGAAACGTCGAGCTTAGTAATACCTGCGTTTGAACAAATCAGCGTTTCAATGCCTGCTGACGAAGAGATAGTGATGTCGGTACCTGCTACCTTACCCTCCACTGTGAGCAATTTGTCGGTTGTAGGCTCATACTTAGTGAGATTACCATCACCCCAGTCAACCTTAACATCTGAATCTGTCTGATTGAGTTTCAGAATGATAGTTTCACCTATGCTTTTGTTAGTGGTAAAGCGTACCATATCATCTGCCATGGCAGGAGATATAGCAAGCATTCCAGCTGCAAGCAGCGAAACAAAGAGTTGATTTTTTTTCATAGAAAGTATAATTGTTTATAGGATATAGCTGTTTTCCACGATAGACTTAAACACCGAACCGTCTCCTTTTTTTATGCTTATTATACAATTGGACACAATTCGGTCTTTCAAAGTATCATGTTTTCGGGTACAAATTTGGCTATAATTTTCTTAGCATACAAGTTTAATGTGTTTTTTCTTTAGTGCATATTACAAAAAAATGATTGAAAAGTGATTTTTGTGAGATATATTTTTTCAAGTTTAAGGTAATAAGTAATAAGTATTAAGTATTACATTCTATTGAGGCTTTCATGTGAGGTTTTCATGTGAGGTTTTCACGCGCCAGCCCAAACCCCGAAAGGGGTTATTTATGGAAATTCAAAAAAAATAATTTATGAACATTTGTGGCTCATTGATGAACATTTTTGACTAAACCAAGCGCGAAGCGCAAAAAATAAATATTGTTTTACTACTCATAAAACAAATCAAGTTTCGGATTTAACCCTTATAGCTAAATCCGAAACTTGAACTCGTAATTTATTTTTTATCTGCTTTACCAGCCTTTTTATCTTCGCGCTTTTTAAGCACTACTGCTGAGCGAGCAGGGATATACAACTTTAACCATCCCTTGTGGTCGCGAGCGAGCAAGGGATCGAAATTAGTAAGGTGCTTTACGCTATCATCGGCTAACCCGTTACCACCATAAGCCTTGGCATCGGTATTAAGCACCACTTCGTATTCTCCTTCGGGAACACGGAAGCCATAACCCTCGTACGAGCGATTGGGCGAGAAGTTGAACACAAAAACAAGCGAACCTCGCATGTAAGCCAAGATTTGGTCGCCATCATCGTGCCAAATTTCTTGTACGGGATAACGACGAATGTCTACCATTGCCTTGCGAAGCAAATGAACCATATCGTTATCAAAGTCACCCAAGTAGTGATAGCAGAGATTGTGGTTATCCACTAAATTCCACTGACGACGAGCATACTTATAACTCCAACCGTTACCTTCGCGTGGGAAGTCAATCCATTCGGGATGACCAAATTCGTTACCCATAAAATTAAGGTAACCACCATTGATGGTCGAAGCCGTTACCAAACGAATCATCTTGTGCAAAGCAATGCCACGATGTACGGTTCCGTTTTCGTCGCCTTTTTGGAAGTGCCAATACATGTCGGCATCAATCAAGCGGAAGATTAACGTTTTGTCGCCAACCAAAGCTTGGTCGTGGCTTTCGCAATAAGAGATGGTCTTTTCATCGGCACGGCGGTTTGTCAATTCCCAAAGTATAGATGACGGATGCCAATCTTCGTCGCGACGTTCTTTAATGGTTTTAATCCAATAGTCGGGAATATTCATCGCCATGCGATAATCAAAGCCATAACCTCCATCGGCAAAAGGTGCTGCCAAACCTGGCATGCCGCTTACTTCCTCGGCAATGGTAATGGCATGAGGATTAACCTCGTGAATGAGTTGGTTCGCCAAAGTGAGATAACAAATGGCATTGTCATCTTGGTGACCATTGAAGTAATCGCCATAACCACAGAAGCTTTCGCCCAAGCCATGGCTATAATAAAGCATTGATGTTACACCATCGAAACGGAAACCATCGAAATGATATTCTGAAAGCCAATACTTGCAGTTTGACAAAAGGAAATGAATAACCTCGTTCTTGCCATAGTCAAAACAAAGGCTGTCCCATGCTGAATGCTCGCGTCGCGGAGCAGGATAGAAGAATTGATCGGGATCGCCAGCATAGTTACCCAAACCTTCAATTTCGTTTTTCACAGCATGGCTATGCACCAAGTCCATAATTACACTTATGCCTGCCTCGTGCGCTGCATCTACTAATTGTTTGAGTTCGTCGGGCGTACCAAATCGACTACTTGGAGCAAAGAATGAGCTAACGTGATAACCAAAACTTCCGTAGTAAGGATGCTCCGCAATTGCCATAATTTGAATGCAATTATATCCATCGGCAATTACACGGGGCAACACATTTTCTCGAAATTCATTGTATGAGCCTACTTTTTCAGCATCTTGTGCCATACCTATGTGACACTCGTAGATAAAGAGCGGACCACGTTTGGGACGGAAATTGGGTTTCTTCCATTCGTAAGACTTTTCGGGACACCAAACTTGCGCACTAAAGATTTTGGTTTCTTCGTCTTGAACAACTCTCTGAGCCCAAGCAGGCACACGTTCACCCTGTCCACCCTTCCAATGGATAGACAGTTTATATAGGTCGAGATGTTTCAACACCTTTGACGAAAGCTTCAATTCCCAGTTTCCAGTACCTTCAATGCGTTTAAAGGCGAACTCAGGAAGTTCTTTCCAGTCGTTGAACGTTCCAATCAGGTAGATTTCTGTTGCATTGGGAGCCCATTCGCGTAACACCCATTGTCTGGGTGTGCGATGAAGACCGAAATAAAGGTAACCATCGGCAAAGTCGCTCAATGTGCCCTTACCTGCAAGCTCATTCATCTTGTAAACCGCATGGTCATGACGACCTTGTATGGCTTGCTCGTAAGGACGCAGCCATTCATCGTTTTTCACGATTTTGAGTTGACGGGGTCGAGAAACTCTCCTTTTGGTAGTCTCAACTTTTGTGCTTGTTTTTTTGGCTTTCATGATATTTTGTTTTTTTAGAAACAACTTTGAGTTTGACTCTTCTCGAAAGCTACAAGAATGCGTCTGTCACTGTTGTTGCAATTTTTGATTACTGAACGACACGACCGTTTGAATACTCGCCAGACTTGGTAACATTGCCATTAGCGTCATACTCTTTATACTTGCCATGCTTCATACCATCTTTATAGGTGCAGTCGATTCGGGTTCCATCAGCACGAATTTCAACAGAGCGTCCGTCACGCTTGCCCTCACGGAAGCTACCTTTAAAGCGTCCTCCGGCAGAATAAGTAAATGTACCTTCACCATCCATACGGTTATTTTTCCATTCACCATTATATTCATCGCCGTTTTTCCATTTATAAATGCCACGACCATGCATCATGTTATTTTGCCACTGACCTTTATAGGTTGCTACACCTTTCCACTGGAAGGTGCCCTGACCATTTTGCTCTCCATTAAGGAAATTACCTACATAAGAGTCGCCATTGGCAAAACGGAAAGTTCCCATTCCTGTGCGTTCGCCCATTAGGTATTGCCCCTCATAAGTGTCGCCATTGCGGAATTTATAGATGCCACGACCATCTTGCATGTCGTTTTTCCATTCACCATTATAATAGTCGCCATCGGCATAAAAGTAGGTGCCACGTCCGTTGCGCATATTCTTAGCCCATTCACCTTCATATTTTGAGCCATCTTTCCAATCGAAGATACCCTTACCCTCTTTTTGGTCGTCTACCCAACTACCTTTATAATAGGCACCGCTTTGGTAGTAATAAGTACCTTCGCCATTGCGCTTGTCGTTTTTCCAACTTCCTTCATATCTATCGCCATTATAGAAGTACATAATGCCTTTGCCTTCTTTGTGGTTACGATACCATGTACCTACATATTTATTATTATTCGTGGCGTAGTATGTGCCTTTGCCGTTTTTTTCGTTCTTAGTCCAGTTTCCTTCATATCGCGCACCATCAGCAGCCGTAAATGTGCCTTCGCCATTGCGCATACCCTTAACGAAAGAACCTTCGTAAGTATCGCCATTGTCATATTGCACACGTCCCTTACCACTTGGTTTGCCACCAGAGAGTTCGCCTGTATAGATGCCACCATCTTTCAGCGTACACGAACCTACAACAATTTTTTGAGCCCAAACTGTAGTGCAGCTCAAAGCTATAATAAGTGAAAGAAAAAACTTTTTTTGCATGATGTTTTTAAAAATCAAATAGAATTCTTCAAGAAGTTTTCAGCGCGTTGCAAATCCTCGGGCGTGTCAATGCCAATGGTTTCTACATCAGTATAACCCACCTTGATGCGGAGTCCTGCTTGCAACCAACGCAATTGTTCGAGCGATTCGCATTGTTCGAGTTCGCCTTGTGGCATTGAGGTAATATCCTTCAACACTTCGGTGCGATATGCATACAAACCAATATGTTTTAAATAGCGGTGCTTTGTAGCCCACTCTTCTTGAGGTATACCACGCAAGTAAGGTATTACGCTACGCGAAAAATAGAGTGCATAGTTATCATTGCTGACCACCACTTTCGGACTGTTGGGATTAGCTATCTGTTCGAAAGGTGCATCTGCTGCAAAAGGTTTTACCAAAGTAGCAATTTGAGTGGTTGTATCATCAAAGCAATGCTTTATTTCCTCCAACTGCGACAAATCAATAAAAGGTTCATCACCCTGTACATTGACCACAACATCTGCCTCTATACCCAATTTGCAGTAAGCTTCATAGCAACGGTCTGTTCCGCTACGATGATGGGTTGAGGTCATCACTACCTGTCCGCCAAACGATGCTACTGCATTATAAATGCGTTCATCGTCGGTGGCTACACAAACATGCTCAAATGATTGTGACACGCGTTCATACACACGCTGTATAATAGGTTTTCCGCCCAATAAAGCCAATGGCTTAGCTGGGAAACGCGTTGAAGCATAACGCGCAGGGATAATTGCAATGAATTTCATTTGTTATATTGTCTATTGGTTTGAGAACCAGGACGAGGACATTTTAAAGAACTCGTTCTCTATTCCCCAAACACGTTTATTCAAAATACTTTTCGCTCGATGACTTAGACTGCGTCTTAGGTTGTTCGCCACCTTCTTTTTCCATCAAGTTTTCGTTAGCATTGTCTGCATTTTCGTCATCACCACCTCCACCATCGCCGTCTTTCTTACCAGCATGTCGATGCGTGGTTGTTAGTGCTGCTGGCTTATCGAAGTCGCGATTGGGGTCATAGCCTAATGCTTTGTTCGCATAAACGCGACGCATATAGAGTGCCCAAATAGGTAAAGCTGTTGCCGAACCTTGACCAATGGCTGTTGAGTTAAAGTGAATGTCGCGTTCGTCACCACCCACCCAAACAGCGGTTACTAATTGAGGCACACATCCCACAAACCAACCATCAGAGTTGCTATTGGTTGTACCCGTCTTACCTGCGATAGGTCCCTTCATGTTGAAGGCATAACGTAACTTTCTACCTGTACCCTCGTCAATTACTGCCTTCATCATGTCTATCATATTATAGGCAGTTTCCTCACTATACACTTCGTTGGTACGAGGTGCAAATTCTGCAATTACATTTCCTTCGCTATCTTCGATTTTCGTTACGAGCAAGGGAGCTCTACGAATACCCTTTTCAACAAAAGCAGTGTAAGCTGAAGCCAACTCTGCAGGTGTAATGTCGCAAGTACCCAAACAGAGGGGAAGCGAAGGCTGCATATTGTCGTTTGCTACGCCCAACGCATGGAGGTCTCTTACCAACCCTTGCCCCGTGGGGTCAATTTCATACATAAGGCCTGCGGTTACCCAGTTATTAGAACGACTCAAACCCCACTTAAGCGTTACATGCGAACCATAGCAAGCACGACTTCCATTACGTGGAGGCCATCCACCATAGCTTCGTTGCACATTAAGGATGGTTGAATGGGGTGTCTTACCTCCTTGCAAGCCCATAGCATAAACAAAGGGTTTCATGGTTGAACCTATTTGTCGACGACCTACCATCGCCATATCATATTGAAAGTGCGAGAAGTCTGGACCACCTACATAAGCTTTGATATAGCCAGTCATAGGGTCGATTGACACCATGGCTGCTCTCAAGAACTTTTTGTAGTATAATATGGAGTCGATGGGCGTCATAGTTACATCTACATCACCATGATAGCTAAACACAGTCATTGGCACTTTAGTATGGAATGCCTTGTCTATTTCCTCGTCGCTTGCACCATCAGCTTTCATCACGCGATAACGGTCCGACTGACGAATGGCGCGTTGAATGCGGCGTTTTACATCTTTTGCACTCAAGGACGAACTATAGGGAAAGTTTGGCGAAGAACGTCTTTCCGCTTCAAACTTGGCTTGCAAGTTCTTGCCTATCTGTGTGTAAACCGCAGCCTCTGCATATTGCTGCATACGCGAGTCGATCGTGGTATAAACCTTTAAACCATCGGTATAGATGTCGTAATTCGAGCCATCCTTCTTTTGGTTCTTTTTACACCAACCATACAAGGGGTCTGTTTCCCAATACAAAGAGTCTTCGTAATATTGCTGACGCTGCCACGATTTATATTTTGAAGGATCGGGTTTATCTGCCATCATAAATCTGCGCAAATACTCACGCACATAGGCTCCTAAGCCTTCCTTATGGTCAATGCGATGAAAGTTCAACTTTAAAGGTTCTTCGCTCAACGTTGCATATTCGGTTTCCGAGAGTTTTCCCGACTTTACCATTTGCTGAAGCACCACATTTCTGCGTTGCCGACAACGTTCGGGTTCACGTACGGGATTGAAATAAGAAGGATTCTTACACATTCCCACTAACGTAGCACTTTCTACAATGGATAAATCCTTGGGGGCTTTACCAAAATATACATTAGCTGCTGTTTTAATGCCCACAGCGTTATGCAGAAAGTCAAAGTAGTTTAGGTAAAGTGTCAAAATTTCTTCTTTGGTATAATGACGTTCAAGTTCCACAGCAATTATCCATTCCACGGGTTTCTGCACAAGACGTTGCATGGTTGATTCTGCCGAAGATGAATATAATTGTTTTGCTAATTGCTGTGTGATGGTACTTCCACCACCTGCTCCTTTATGGCCTAAGATACCACGCTTTACTACTGCACGCGAAAGAGCTCGAGCATCAATGCCCGAGTGATCATAAAAGCGTTCGTCTTCTGTTGAAACTAAAGCATCAAATAAATGTGTAGAAATGCTATCATAACCAACGAATACACGATTTTCATTTCTTGACCACGTACCCATTAGTCTACCATCTGCACTAATTACTTGCGAAGCATATTTGCTAATAGGGCTTTGAAGTTCTGCGATAGGAGGCATATAACCAATCCATCCGAGTTCAACAAACGACACGGACAATACTACCAACAAAATGATTGCGGCATAAGAACCCCAAAGTATTTTTACAAATTTCTTTCTCATAAGAATGTTCAATGAGGCAATAAAAGGCAAACTACCTCATTGCAAGATTGATATTTTTCTGTTTCTAATATGCAAACTTACAAAAAAGGTTTCAAACACACAATTATAAAAGCAATTATAGTTATTTTTTATCGTTGACGGTTTTTACAAGAGACCCTCAAGAAAGTCCTAAAATCACGTTAGTTAACCCGCGAGATCGTTTTAGTTAACTCGCAAAATCGTTTTAACTAAAACGATTTAAGGGCATAAATCACAACATTACTAATCAAAAAGCATTATTAAAGTAAGAGCAACGCGTTGCCTAACACAATCCCCATAAACAAATTAGAATACCTACAGATGTTTCATAGTTTACTTGTTGAGGCTCACATCACCCCAAAACACGCAAAACACGTCTTTACACAAAAAAAGAATTAAAAATTTGCTTTGGTGTTCCATTTTCAAATACTATCTTTGCAAACTATAATAAAAAGGTGATTGTAAGAACATGAATGATAGTTATTCTGCCATACATTCACACAAGAGGAACATCCTTAACAAGCGGAAATATAACAATACAAAAACAAGATTATTATGAATTACGAAATACCATCGGACACCGTCCAACTTATCAATAACAGCAGACTCATTGCTAAAAAGTATATGCTTAGAGAAACGAACACTTTATGTATTTTGCTGAGCGTATTACAAGATAGAAATGTGCAGAACACGCTTCAAGTTTTAAACATTGAAGGTATAAAAATGACAGACGAGATTAAAGATATGCTGTCTAAAAAACCTAAAGATGTTCTACCTGAAAATCAAGGATATTCATTAGATGCTGGCGATGATATTTTAGATTCTGTTCCCCCATTCGACAAAGATTGTACGCGTATCTTAAAGTTGTTGGTTTTGGAGGACAAATTGGCTGGTGGACATGTGGAAGGTGCTGAAATAATATTACGTGCAATTATGCACGACCGCGACAATAGAGCTAAAACAATACTCAACTTGTACGGTTTGGACTATAATAATATGCTTAAGAACACGAACAAGAAAGAGGAAATTAAAAACGACTTTAGTTTCCCCGATGAGGAAGATGTGCCCTATCCTAACGACGATTTCTCATCGAACAAAGGAGATGCTAAAAAGGTGGCTAACGAGCCTCGAACCAAAAAAGATAGTGAAACTCCTATCATTGATAATTTCGGTACTGACCTCACAACCATTGCTGCTAAAGGAGGACTTGACCCCGTAGTTGGTAGAGATTCTGAAATTCAACGCGTTGTGCAAATTCTTTGCCGTCGCAAAAAGAATAACCCTATTATCATTGGTGAACCTGGTGTAGGAAAAAGTGCTATTGTTGAAGGACTTGCAAGTCGTATTGCTCAACGCACCGTACCTTACCTTTTACAAAACAAACGCATTGTGGCTTTAGACATGGCTTCGGTTGTGGCAGGTACACAATATAGAGGACAGTTCGAAGAAAGACTGAGACGGCTAATCAAGGAACTGAAGGAGCATCCCGAAATAGTCCTTTTCATTGATGAAATTCACACCATTATTGGTGCAGGATCGGCTGCTGGAAGCTTAGATGCTGCCAATATTTTGAAACCGGCATTGGCGAGAGGTGAAGTGCAATGTATTGGTGCTACCACCATTGGTGAATTCAAAAAGACTATAGAAAAAGATGGTGCACTTGATCGTCGATTCCAAAAGGTGATGCTTGAGCCTACTACGGCTGAAGAAACACGCACCATTCTACACAATATTAAATCGCGCTATGAGCGCCACCATAATGTGTCTTATACAGACGAAGCGCTGAAGGCTTGTGTAGACTTAACAACTCGCTATGTAACAGACAGGGCTTTACCCGACAAAGCCATTGATGCAATGGACGAAGCTGGAGCACGCATGCACTTGGCTGGAGCCGAAAGTCCTCATTTCATCGAAGAAAAGAATGCGGAGATTGACAAACTGCGCAAAGAAAAAATGGAGGCTGCACAAAACCAAGACTATGAACGTGCTGCGAACCTGAGAGATGAAGTGGAAAGGCTGACACGCGAATTGGAACGCCTGACAGAGAAATGGCAACAAGACCAACAAAATAACCCTTGCATTGTTGACGAGACGGCTGTGGCTGAAGTGGTTTCGATGATGAGTGGTGTGCCTGTTACACGCGTGGCATCAAGCGAAGGCGAACGTTTGAAAGGCATGCGCAACGCATTAAACACAAGGGTCATTGCGCAAGAGAAAGCCGTTGAACGCTTGTCGCGTGCGATTGCACGTAGCCGTATCGGACTAAAAAGTGCAGACCGTCCCATTGGTACCTTCCTCTTTGTTGGTCCTACAGGTGTTGGTAAAACGCATTTGGTGAAATGCTTGGCTGAATGGATGTTTGGTTCAAAAGACGCACTCATTCGTGTTGATATGAGCGAATATGGCGAAAAGTATAGTGTTAGTCGCTTGGTTGGTGCGCCTCCGGGATACGTAGGCTACGAAGAAGGAGGACAACTCACGGAAAGAGTACGTCGCCACCCCTACTCTGTTATCTTGCTCGACGAAATTGAAAAGGCACACCCTGATGTGTTTAACACCTTGTTGCAGGTAATGGACGAAGGTAGACTGACGGATGGCAACGGAACTACTGTTGACTTCCGCAACACCATTATTATTTTAACATCGAATAGTGGTACGCGTCAATTGCGTGAGTTTGGTAATGGTATGGGTTTTGAGCGCGTTACAGGCGAATTGTCTGAACAAACGGCTGAAAGCATTGTACTAAAGGTGCTCCGCAAACAATTTGCTCCTGAATTTTTGAACCGATTGGATGACATCATTATGTTCAACCCGCTCAACAAGCAGAATGCTTTGCTTATTCTTGACTTGGAACTGGACATCTTAAAACAACGCTTGCTTGAAAACGGATTTGAACTTTCACTGAAAGAAGGTGTGCGTGAGTTCCTGGTTGACAAGGGCTTTGATGCACAATATGGTGCTCGCTCTTTGAAGCGTGCCATCCAACATCATCTTGAAGATACGCTTTGCGACTACATGATGGAACACCCCGAACAAAAGACCTTTGAAGTGGGTGTTGAAAACGATAAACTGCTTGTTGCAAACTCTGTTGAGGAGTAAACAACTTTATTAGAAACAAAAAAACTGAAATAATGGAATTTATCAAGACAGCCATACCCGATGTTTGGATTTTAGAACCTAAAGTATTTGAAGACGCTCGTGGTTATTTCATGGAAACATGGCGCGAAGAAGACTTTAATCGTGGTGTAGGCAAAGAAGTTCATTTTGTACAAGACAACCAATCTATGTCATCAAAGGGTGTACTCCGTGGCTTGCACTATCAAAAGGGAGAGGCTTCGCAAGCTAAACTTGTGAGAGTGCTTCAAGGCACCGTAGTTGACGTAGCCGTTGACTTGCGCAAGGATTCTCCCACCTTTGGTAAGCATGTCATGGTAAAGTTGTCGGCTGAAAACAAGCGTCAACTTTTTATCCCCAGAGGTTTTGCACATGGTTTCCAGGTGTTGAGCGAAACAGCTGTTTTCACTTATAAGGTGGACAACCGCTACGCTCCTGAAGCTGAATGCTCTATCCACTATAACGATACTGACTTGGCATTGGAATGGCCCTTAAGCGGTGACGATGTTATTTTGAGCGAAAAAGACTTGAAGCACGCTGTTAGCTTTAAGGAAGCAGAGAAATTCTAACAGACAGCTATTATTGATTTTATTTTAAAAGCTCCTATATATTATATATAATAAATGAAGCATATCCGAAACTTTTGCATCATTGCCCATATTGACCATGGTAAAAGCACATTGGCTGACCGTCTGCTTGAATATACGCAGACCATAAAGGTTACTGAAGGTCAAATGCTTGACGATATGGACCTTGAACGTGAACGCGGCATTACCATTAAGAGTCACGCTATCCAAATGGAATATAAAATGGATGGCGAGACTTATCGACTCAACTTGATTGACACACCGGGACACGTTGACTTTGCTTATGAGGTGTCACGTAGTATTGCAGCTTGCGAAGGCTGTTTGCTGCTTGTTGACTCCACCCAAGGAGTTCAGGCACAAACTATCTCAAACCTTTACATGGCAATTGAGCACAATCTTGAAATCATCCCTGTGCTTAGCAAATGCGACATGGTGAACTCTATGCCCGAAGAGGTGGAAGATGAAATCATCGACTTGTTAGGATGCAAAAGAGAAGATATTATTCGTGCTTCAGGAAAGACTGGAGAAGGTGTAGAGGATATTCTGAGAGCTGTAATCGAACGTATCCCTGCCCCCAAAGGCGATGAAAAGGCTCCTTTGCAAGCTTTGATTTTCGACTCGGTGTTTAATCCGTTTAGAGGTATTATCGCTTACTTTAAGATTGTTAACGGCTCTATTCACAAAGACGAGGACGTTATCTTTGTCAATACAAAGAAAAGATACCACGCCGACGAAATTGGTGTGCTTAAAATGGACCTTTGTCCTTGTAAGGAATTGAGTTGTGGTGACGTAGGTTATATTGTTAGTGGTATTAAAACGGCAACCGAGGTTAAGGTGGGCGACACCATTACAAGTGTTGAAAATCCTTGTCAAAATGCAATTGATGGCTTTGAAGAGGTAAAGCCAATGGTGTTTGCAGGTGTTTACCCCATTGAAACCGAAGACTTTGAGCAGTTGCGTGCCAGTTTGGAGAAGTTGCAACTGAATGATGCTTCACTTACTTTCCAACCAGAATCGTCTGTTGCTTTAGGCTTTGGCTTTAGATGTGGCTTCTTGGGCTTACTCCACATGGAAATTGTGCAGGAACGTTTAGACCGTGAGTTTAACATGAATGTTATTACTACCGTGCCTAACGTTAGCTACAACATCTATGACAAGCATGGCGAAATGAAGGAAGTGCACAACCCTGCTGGTATGCCCGACCAAACTGAAATCGACCATATTGAAGAGCCCTACATTAGAGCCTCTATCATTACACGCACCGAATACATTGGTAACATCATGACGCTTTGTTTGGGTAAACGAGGCGAATTGGTTAAACAAGAGTATGTTTCGGGCGACCGTGTGGAACTTTACTACGATATGCCTTTGGCTGAAATTGTAATTGACTTCTACGACAAACTGAAGAGTATATCTAAAGGTTACGCCTCGTTCGACTATCATCCCATTGGTTTCCGCCCTTCTAAGTTGGTTAAGATGGACATTCTGCTGAATGGTGAGCCCGTTGATGCACTTTCTACACTGACACATGTGGACAATGCGGTTTACTTTGGTCGCCGTATGTGCGAAAAGCTCAAAGAACTCTTGCCTCGTCAGCAGTTTGACATTGCTATCCAAGCAGCCATTGGTGCTAAAATTATTGCTCGCGAAACTGTAAAACAAGTGCGCAAGGACGTTACAGCCAAGTGTTATGGTGGTGACATCAGCCGTAAGCGCAAGTTGCTTGAAAAGCAGAAGCGTGGTAAAAAACGTATGAAGGAGATTGGCAACGTACAGGTTCCGCAAAAGGCATTCTTGGCTGTACTGAAATTGGATTAAACCCCACTCCTTTATAATATATATACCTCTTCTTGTAACGAAGTTAAAAAAATACATCCCCTCAAAAATCAAGATTATGCTCATTGATTTGCAAAATGTTGCTTTGCGCCGTCCCGATCATCCGATTCTTGATGACGTAAACTTTCATGTTGACGACAACGACTTTATATACATTGTTGGCAAAGTTGGTAGCGGAAAAAGTTCGCTGCTCAAAGCACTATATGGCGAATTGCCTATTACTTCAGGCAAAGCGAATGTTCTGAATTTCGATTTAACTAAATTGAAAAGAAAGCATATTCCACAATTAAGAAGACAGTTGGGCATTATTTTTCAAGACTTCCAACTGATGCACGAACTTACAGTGGGCGGAAATCTTGACTTTGTACTTAAAGCCACTGGGTGGAAAAAGAAAGAACGCCCCGAACGTATTAAGCAAGTGCTTGACATGGTGGGATTGTATGATAAAATAGAGAACTTCCCTCACGAACTCTCTGGAGGCGAGCAACAACGCGTGTGCATTGCACGCGCCCTGCTCAATAATCCTAAAATCATCTTAGCCGATGAGCCTATCGGTAATTTAGACCCCGAAACAAGTCGTCAGATTATGCGCATCTTACAAATGGTACGTGAACAAGGCAATGCCGTTGTTATGGTTACACATAATATGACGCTGCTCTCTGAATATCCTGGTGTTGTTTATCGTTGTTGCGATGGACACATTACTGAAGCTACCGACGACTACAACTCACCCTCAGGAATTGCAGCACAACTATAAGTAGGTGTTTTATTAGAAAAAGAAAAAAATTGTCTGTTATGAAAATATTGAAATTTGGAGGAACCTCAGTAGGTTCACCTCAAAGAATGAAAGACGTTTGCCAACTTATTACAGATGGCGAGCACAAAATTGTCGTATTGTCTGCAATGTCGGGCACTACCAACTCTCTGGTTGAAATTGCTGACTACATCAAAAAGCACAACCCTGAGGCTGCCAACAGCGTAATCAACAAGTTGCACAATGTTTACAAGCAACACGTTGCCGAACTCTTTGCCAAAGAAGAGAACGTTAAGAAGACAAACGACCTGCTCCATGACATCTTTATGCACCTGCATACACTCACCATGGAGGAATATTCAGACAAACTTGAAAAAGAGATTTTGGCACAGGGAGAATTGATGAGCACCAACATGGTTACCAACTACCTCAAAGAAATTGGGGTAAAGGTTGCTTTGCTCCCTGCACTCGACTATATGCGTACGGATGCAAATGGCGAGCCCGATTCTCCCTACATTAAAGAGCACCTTAACGAAGTTTTGAAAAAGGCAGGTTCATGCGACCTTTACATTACTCAAGGCTTTATCTGCCGCAACAGTAAGGGCGACATCGACAACTTGCAGCGTGGTGGTTCTGACTACACAGCTTGTTTGATTGGTGCGGTGCTTCGTGCTGAAGAAATTCAAATTTGGACAGATATTGATGGTATGCACAACAACGATCCTCGTTTTGTGCCTAACACAACCCCCGTACGTCAGCTCAACTTTGAAGAAGCTGCAGAATTGGCTTACTTCGGTGCCAAAATTTTGCATCCCACTTGTATTCAGCCTGCTCACTACGCAGGTGTGCCCGTTCGTTTGCTCAACACAATGGATCCCGCAGCTCCTGGCACCATCATCAACGATAAGATGGAAAAGGGTAAGATTAAAGCGGTTGCTGCCAAAGACAACATTACAGCGATTAAGATTGTGTCATCGCGCATGTTGCTTGCCACTGGTTTCTTGCACAAACTCTTCGAAACCTTCGAGGTTAATCACACACCCGTTGACATGGTTACAACAAGCGAAGTGGGTGTAACATTAACTATCGACAACAATGCACACTTGGCAAACATCGTTGAGGAACTCAAGAAATATGGCACCGTTAGCATCGACGAGAACATGTGTATCATCTGCGTAGTAGGCGACTTGCGTTGGGGCAACGTAGGTTACGAAACACTCGTAACTGAAGCTTTGGCGCACATTCCTGTCAGAATGATAGCATATGGTGGTAGCAATCACAACATTTCGTTCCTTGTACGCGAAGAAGACAAAAAAGCAGCTCTTTGTGCTTTGAGCGAGAAATTGTTTAACACCCAAAAAGAAAAATAATAAACACGAATAGAAAAGACGAAAGTTGGATGATTACATGCAACGAGGATATTCATAAGTAATTTATGGATTATACACGTAGCCAAGTTTTCCATCTTCCGTCTTTTCTGTTCTTTTAAAATAGACTTACTAAACATGACTATATTCCCTACACAAAAATTTGCAGAGTTAGAGACTCCTTTTTATTACTACGACATGGATGTCCTTGAGGAGACACTCTGCACTATTAAAAATTTCACAGCCCCCCACCCCAACTACCACGTTCATTATGCCATTAAAGCCAATGCCAATCCGCGTATTATGCAAACTATTGCACAAGCCGGTTTTGGTGCTGACTGCGTTTCAGGAGGTGAAGTTGAGGCTGCACACAAGGCTGGTTTTGCTAACACCGACATTGTTTTTGCAGGTGTGGGTAAAAGTGATCGCGAAATTATCACCGCTCTCAACATTGGCATTCACAATTTTAATGTTGAAAGTCTTGCCGAGCTTGAGGTTATCAACGAACTTGCAAAAGCCATGGGCAAGAAAGCAAAGGTTGCTTTCAGAATCAATCCCAATGTGGATGCACACACTCATGCTAAAATTACCACAGGACTGAATGAAAACAAATTTGGCATTGCTATGGAGGATATGGTTCCTGCCATACGCGAGGCACAAAAGATGGAAGCTGTTGAATACATCGGTCTGCACTTTCACATTGGCAGCCAAATTCTTGACTTGTCTGTGTATGTAGCCTTATGCGAACGTATCAACCAACTTCAAGATGAACTTGAAGCCAATGGCATTCAAACCAGCAATATCAATGTAGGTGGTGGCTTAGGCATTGACTATGACATGCCCGACACACATCCAATTCCCAACTTTGAGGAATATTTTAAGATTTTTACTGACAACTTGAAACTGCGTGCTGGTCAACAATTACACTTTGAGTTGGGACGTAGCATTGTTGCCCAATGTGGCTCACTCATTGCCCGCACGCTCTACATTAAACAAGGACACACAAAACGCTTTGTCATTGTGGATGCAGGATTCACCGATTTGGTACGCCCTGCCATGTATGGTTCACATCACCACACAGAGAACTTGTCTGCTACAGACAAAACACGCACTACAAAATATGATGTAGTTGGTCCTATTTGCGAAAGCAGCGACGTGTTCAGCACCGACGAGATGCTTCCCGTTACCAAACGTGGCGACCTCATTGCTTTCCGCTCTGCAGGCGCTTATGGCGAAGTTATGGCCTCAACATACAACTGCCGCCCCTTGCCTCAAAGCTATTTTAGCAAATAAGAGTTTGGCTACTCACTAAACTAATATACCACTCTTTTTTTATCGCGCCAAGCCTACAGGTTTTATATACTTGTAGGCTTGGCGCATTTTTTGTTTCATTATCATCAAGCATTTGTCTATAAGTATTCAAAATATCTACTACTTTTAGTACCATTATTTATACAAACTACTTGCAAGTATCAATATATTTTACGTATTTTGCATTGCAATTTGCATTTATAATTGATGTGTAAAGTGATTAAACACCACGAAAGCACCATAATCCATATAATGCAATGCCTACTTAGTTCTAATCTTTTTTATAACCTAAAAAAACGCCAACGGCTGAGAAATAGAAAATGGCAAAGAGCAAAAAAGACCTTACACTCCTTTTCGTTGCGCTCTTTTGCAGTTCTTTGGCTCATGCTCAAAAACATGTACCATCAGAACGGAAAGATACCATTGATAAAAGGGATTACACTATTAAAATGTTTAGAGATCACTCCAACAAGGGTGCTGCTAACAACGCTCTTGATGTATTGAGTGGTCAAGCTGCAGGTGTCAATGTGACGTCAAACGGTTTAGACCGTATGGCTATGCTCAATAGCGTACGCGTTCGTGGTACAACCTCCATTATCGGAGGAAACGACCCCTTGGTATTGATAGATGGAGTTACCTCAGACGTACTTACGCTCTCTACAATCTATCCTGCAGACATTGAGAGTTTTCGCATATTAAAAAATGCAGCAGAAACTGCTATGTATGGTTCACGTGGTGCATCTGGTGTTATTGAAGTGAAAACAAAAAAAGGAACAGGAGGCGGTTTCCAAATATCTTATGAAGGAAATGTTGGCTTCGAGCATATGTACAAACATCTTGACATGCTCAATGCTACAGAATATGTTGCTACAGCAAAGGCACTGGGCATCTATTGCAATAATGGTGGCTTTAATACCGACAGTTATAAAGTTATCACACGCACCGGACTTGTAAACAATCACTATCTTGCATTTAGTGGAGGCACACCTCAGTCAAATTATCGTGCCTCCTTTGGCATGATTGATCACAACACCATCATTAAAAAGAAAGACTATAACGTTTTCGTAGCCAAAATTGATGTAACACAAAAAGCCTTTAACGATAAACTAACAGGCGATTTTGGTGTATTCGGCTCTTCGTTTAAGAATCACGACATTTTTGACACGCAGATGCTATTTTACTCTGCATCATGCCAAAACCCAACATTCCCAGCAGGAACTGACAAAAATGGAAATTGGATAAAAAATGAATCCGCAACATACATCAACCCTCCTGCCATATTACTTGAAGAAAAAAACGACTCAAAGGACTTAAACTTTGATGCACACATCAAGTTGAGTTATGACTTTAATTCAAATTGGCGCATTACCACGTTTGGCTCTTATCTATATGGATCCACAGAGACAGGACAATTCTGCCCAACATGGGTTTGGGCACAAGGCAATGTGTATCGCGGTGAATTTAAAAAGGAAGAATGGCTCGGCAATGTTTCAGTAAACTTCAATAAGAAGTTTGGCATACATAGCATCTTGGCTGAAGCAAGCAGTGAATACCGCAAGTTAAAGAAATCAGCCTTTGGAATACACGCCAAAGGCATTCCTACAAACAATTTTCATTATGACAACTTAGGAGCCACTGCAGCCCGCCCCTATGGCGGCACAGAAAGCACCTACGAAGATCAGTCGTTAGCTTCAGTAATGGGAAGCCTCAGCTATGGTCTGCTCAACAAATACACATTGGCGGTTAATGCACGTTGTGACGGATCATCTATGGTAGGTGATAACAATACATGGGGATTTTTTCCATCCATATCTTTTACATGGGATTTAAAGAAGGAAGGTTTCCTCAGAAACGTCAAACCATTATCCCTACTCAAACTTCGTTCAGGTTTAGGACAAGCTGGTAATCTTGGAGGCATATCAGCCTACACAACCATGAACACCGTAAGGCAAACAGGTATCGTACCAGTCAAAAGTTCGCCTACGGTAACACTCGGCATGGTAAGAAACAACAACCCCGATTTAAAGTGGGAAACCAAAACCACCTTTAATATTGGTGCAGACATTGGCTTTTTAGCCAACAGAATTATGCTCACTGCAGAGTACTACTATTCAAAGACATCAGACATGCTCTATGCCTACGAAGTACCTGTGCCTCCCTTTGCTTACAATACTTTGTTAGCAAACATCGGCTCTATGTCTAACCGAGGATTTGAGTTCGGATTATCTGTACAGCCCATTAGTAAAAAAGATATGGAACTGAACATCAATATGAACCTTTCCTTCCAAAGCAATAAACTCCTCTCACTAAGTGGAGAGTACAAAGGCATGAGCATGTCGGCAGCAAACATCACAGCCATAGGGACTTTGATGGGTGCAGGACAAAATGGTGGCGACAACAATGTAGTTTACCAAATAGTAGGTCAGCCACTTGGTGTGTTTTATCTTCCACACTGCAATGGTCTCATAAAGAACAATAATGGCAGCTATTTTTATAACATTGAAGATCTTAATAAAGATGGTAAGATTGACCTAAGCGATGGTGGTGACAGATACGTAGCAGGACAAGCAACACCGAAGGTTACTCTTGGTTCGAACATCAGTTTTAGATATAAAGACTTTTACATCGCCCTACAAATGAATGGCGCTTTTGGTCACAAAATATTCAACGGAACAGGATTAGCTTACACCAGTATGGCTTGTTTCCCTGACTACAACGTATTAAAAAATGCACCTCAAAAAAATATTGTTGACCAACGTGTCTCTGACTATTGGCTTGAAAAAGGAGATTATCTAAACTTCGAGCATCTAACAATAGGCTATAATGTACCACTGAAAAGTAATGTCATCCGTTCACTGCGAATTTCATGCAATATCAGTAATCTTGGCACAATTACAGGATACAAAGGATTAACCCCCATGATAAATAGTTACGTTGTGAACAGCACTATGGGTATTGACGATAAACGTAACTATCCATTGTTCCGTACTTATTCATTAGGATTGAGTGTACAATTTTAAAACAAAAACATGAATACGATTATTAAATACATATTAGTATTGCTGTTGCTGCTTAGTTTCAGTAGCTGCTTAGACGAACATCCTAAAGACCAAGTCAACCAAGATGTCATCTATAACAATGCTGATAACATATATAAGAATGCTGTAGCCTCCCTCTACAATTACATCGGGAGCAATCAAGAGTCTGAAGGACTTCAGGGCACCTGTCGTGGCATTTACGATTACAACACAATAACAACCGACGAGGCAATGATACCCATTCGTGGAGGCGATTGGTATGATGGTGGACTGTGGGAAAATATGTACAAACACAAATGGAATGCCAACGACATCTATTTGTATAACGTATGGAAATACCTCTATAAAGTAATCGTTCTCTCCAACCAATCGCTTTCTGTTATTGATAGCCATAAGCATCTACTCTCAACGAAACAAATTATAGAGTATAAAGCAGAAGTTAGAGCTATACGAGCCCTATTCTACTATTACGCAATGGATATGTTTGGGCGAATTCCCATCGTTACCTCATACGATGTGAAACCCGATCAAGTCATACAAAGTGAAAGAAGCGATGTTTTCAAATTCATTGTTGATGAATTGCAGTATGTAGCTCCCAAACTTGCTGACACACACTCCAACAAAGAGGGCGACTATTACGGACGAATAACTCGCCCCGTAGTTAACTTTCTACTTGCAAAATTAGCTTTGAATGCAGAGATTTATGCTGATGATGACTGGACGGATAATCAAAAGCAGGATGGAAAGAATATTTTCTTTACAGTTAACGGCGTAAAGAAAAATGCTTGGGAAACCTGCATTTGGTATTGCGAACAACTAACGCAAGAGGGCTATCAGTTAGAGGAAAACTATGCTTCGAACTTTGCCGTTCATAATGAAAATTCTAAAGAAAATATTTTCACCATACCATTGGATAAGAATTTATACTTAAACGAATATCACTATTTGTTCCGTTCACGACACTACAAACATGGTGGTGCATATGGAGGCTCATCAGAGAATGGCACTTGTGCAACAATCTCAACAGTCAAAGCTTATGGTTATGGTACAGACCATGTAGACACTAGATTTAAAATCAATTTCTACGCTGACACCGTGTTCGTGGATGGAGAAAAAATCTATTTAGACGATGGGAGCCCCTTAGTTTATATGCCATTAGAGCTCAAACTAAATCTTAGCGACAGTCCCTATAAAAAAACAGCTGGTGCAAGAGTTGGGAAATATGAGGTTGACCGAACTGCTTACTCCGACGGAAGACAAGTGGACAACGACATCGTCCTCTTCAGATATGCTGATGCCTTACTAATGCAAGCAGAGGCAAAAGTTCGCAATGGCGAAAGCGGTTTAGATGAGCTAAATAAGATAAGAGCAAGAGTTGGCATGCCTTATTATGCAGAAGCCACCTTGAGCAACATCCTTAATGAGCGTCTTTTAGAATTAGTGTGGGAAGGTTGGAGAAGGCAAGACCTTATCCGATTTGGAAAATTCACAAAGGCATACGACCAACGAATTCCTTTGGAAAACGAAAACACAGGCTTCACAACAGTATTTCCCATACCACAAAGATGCTTAGATTTGAATAAAAAATTAACACAAAACAAAGGATATAATTAAGCATCATCGCTATCAGAAGCAAACTATTTTTTAGGGGCTATCAAGGTAATGAATAATGAATAATGAATAATGTGTAAGGCATGTTCCATTATACATTATTCATTATTAATTATTAATTATTCATTATTAATGAGTGAAACATCAAAAATCTATCTGCAAACCATCATAAGCCAAGTGCACATGTGGGGGAAGTTCTGCTTCAACCTCATCGTGAAGCCCCATGCTATGTCCCATGTGAACCAAGTAGGCAACCTTAGGATTAACTTTAGCTATTACGGAGAGAGCCTCAGCTAAGGTTTGATGCGAATGATGATATTCTTTTCTTAGCGCATTGATAACCAACACTTCAGCATTCGCAAGTTTAAGCAATTCCTCCTCTGATATACTACTCATATCAGTGATATAAACTAACTTGCCTATGCGATATCCAAAGATAGGCAGTTTATCGTGCATCACTTCGATAGGCTGAATGTCAATGCCTTCAAAATGCAAACTTTCTGTTTTGGCTAAAACATGCAGATGCAACTGCGGAACACCAGGATACTTATGCTCCGCAAAGCAATATGACAAGCGCTGCTTTAAGTCTTTAGCACAAATAGGGTCTGCATAAATTTCGATGGAACGCTTAAAAGAGAACGGACGTAAATCATCTATACCCCCTACATGATCATAGTGCTCGTGCGTCAACAATAACAAATCGATAGGTGCAAAGGGAATAGAAAGCATCTGACTTCTGAAGTCAGGCCCGCAATCTATCAATATACGCTTGCCATTTTCAAACGATACAATCGCAGAAGTACGCAATCGTTTGTCCTTAGGATTAGATGAAGTACACACCTTGCACTTACAACCTATTTGCGGAACCCCAGTGCTCGTTCCTGTTCCTAAAAAAGTCAGTTTAGGCATTGTATTGTAATTCCTTTCCTGCTAAATTTTAGTTAGTAAGTGTTCAAAATTATTCTATAAAATTTGCCTCAGGATGAATGTCAATACCAAACTTTGTTTGAACATCCCTTCTAACCGCATCGCTCAGGTTAACAATTTCTTGCCCTGTGGCACCGCCCAAATTAACCAACACAAGAGCTTGCTTGCTATATACCCCAGCACGTCCAAGACTTTTACCTTTCCAACCACACTGTTCAATCATCCAGCCAGCAGGAATTTTCACGCCATTGGGCATGATGTAATGTGGCATTTCGGGATATTCCTTAAGCAAGTTGTTGAAAGTTGTTTCGTCTACCACAGGATTCATAAAAAATGAGCCAGCGCTACCCATATCCTTCGGGTCGGGCAATTTGCTCTGACGAACCTCTGTAATTATATTGCGCAACATTTGAGCCGTTAAATCCTTAGCAGCAATACCTCGTGTAGCCAATTCGCGCTTTACAGCAGCATAATCCAAATCAGGACTAAAAGTTAAAGACAAACGATAAACCACATGTGTCACAATGCACTTACCACGAAGCGCATGCTTAAAGATGCTGCTACGATAAGCATACTCACACTGCGCATTCGTAAGCACCTGCAGTTTTCCCGTAGCCACATCAAGCACCTCAACTTCATCAATAAACTGACAAGCCTCAACACCATAGGCACCAATATTCTGCACCGCACTGGCACCCACCTCGCCTGGAATGTACGAAAGATTTTCGAGTCCAAAATAATTATGAAGCACACAGTAACCAACAAAATCATCCCAAACATAGCCCGAACCCACACGTAGCCAAACATGTTGATCATCTTGCTTCACAATTTCACAATCCATGATTTTTGAGTGAAGAACAATGCCATCATAGTCTTTCACAAAAAGCAGATTACTACCTGCACCTATTTGCAACCACTTGTTGGTTTGCAACATAGGCAACCAATTACGGAGTTCATCTACACTGCTATATTCTTTAAATTCGCGACACTGAGCGTCAATGCCAAACGTATTGTGTTGAAGAAGAGAATGCATAATGCTATATTATATATAATAAGGAGTAAAATCAGTTTTCAAGTCGTTCGAGCACCCACGTCTTATTCTTACGAACAAAGGTTAGCGAGCACCCCATACCTCCCGATTGGCTACAAATCATCAGCACACGTCTACGCGCATTACCATAGCTTTGCCCATAGTTAATGTTCGTGATGGTTCCCGATGGTAACTTTGGTCGATAGTCGGGCCATTGCTCCACATCAAGCAAACCCTCAATATTTCTGAAATTGTCGAAATCGTAGGTCTTAAACTGAAAAGGATTAGAGATGTGCTTTTTTTGAAAAGACTTATTGGATGAGAATTGACGATAAAATTCATAGAAATCACTATTGACATTCAGACGCATATCGTGCTGATTGATTTCAACCAACATCCACTGTCCCCTTTTTTTCTCGAACTTGTATTGCTTTACACGATGGTCATTCAGATAAACCCATTCCACCGTGGTTTTGCGCAGCGAAGTGTCTTTTTCAGCTTTAATGGAACGTGCATTGTCAAAGATAATTGTATAAACGTCCTGATTGCGATAAAGATGATCAAACTTCCACAACTTCTTGGCTATAGGATGGTTTACACCATCCACAATATTCGCCAAAGGAAACAGGATGCGCTCTGACTGAAAACGCGGATTGCGCATAAACGAATATATAAAATCGTCAAAAAGCCCATCAGCGGACTTTGATGGTGCTGGCAAACTATCCATTACGGAACTGTCGGGGGCAACAGCCAAACTATCATTGTCCTCAATGGTTACTTCTGTTTTCTTTCCTCCACGGCACGAAGCCAAAATCAACACTGCACAAAAGCAATAAATGAGACCTTTCATTGTAAATAATGTATTTTTAGGCAACAAATGTAAGGCTTTTCTTCGTAAGAGTAACATATTTGCGAAGAAATATTTATCTTTGCACGTAAAAATAAGCAATATCGCAATGTTGACAGATAAAATTCAATCATTACTAAGCGAAGTTTCAAACCTTCAGGCCGCAGATGCTAAGGCTCTCGAAGAACTCCGCATCAAGTATCTTAGCAAAAAAGGTGTCGTTAATGAACTTATGGGTGAATTCCGCACGGTCGCTCCCGACCAAAAGCGCGAAATCGGTATGAAGCTTAACGAACTGAAGACTGCATTACAAAACAAATTGAACGAATTGCGTGAAGGACTTGCTACAAAGGAAGACGATCACTCAGACCTCGACCTTACTCGCACTCCCTACCCTATTGCTTTGGGTACACGTCATCCACTCTCAATTGTAAAGAACGAGATTATTGACATCTTCTCACGCTTAGGATTCTCTATTGCTGATGGTCCTGAGGTAGAAGACGACTGGCACGTATTCTCATCACTTAACTTTGCCGAAGACCATCCTGCACGTGATATGCAAGATACTTTCTTCGTTGAACAGCACCCCGACATCGTACTGCGTACACACACAAGTTCTGTTCAAAGCCGCGTAATGGAGAATTCAAAACCTCCCATCCGCGTGCTCTGTCCTGGTCGTGTATATCGCAACGAAGCAATCTCTGCTCGTGCTCACTGCTTCTTCCACCAAGTTGAAGGTTTGTACATCGATAAAGACGTAAGCTTCACAGACTTAAAGCAAGTACTCCTCACCTTTGCTCGCGAAATGTTTGGTCCCGACACAAAGATTCGTCTCCGTCCATCCTACTTCCCCTTTACTGAACCCAGTGCCGAGATGGATATCTCATGTAACATCTGCGGTGGCAAGGGTTGTGCCTTCTGCAAGCAAACCGGATGGGTCGAAATTTTAGGCTGTGGCATGGTAGACCCCAATGTTCTCGAAGCAAATGGCATCGACAGCAAGGTTTACAAAGGCTACGCATTCGGTATGGGTGTAGAACGCATCACCAACTTGAAATATCAAGTTAAGGACTTGCGTCTCTTCTCTGAGAACGACGTACGCTTCCTTGACGAGTTTACCTCTGCTAACTAACACCTACTTAGAGGACATATAGTAATCACAAAAGAGTGCAAGGATATACGTAAAATACACGTGTAACTTGCACTCTTCTTTTTTCACTTTGAAGCGCCATTATGTTCATTACAGAATTGCGACACACCATAGCCCTCTTTTTATACAATGTGGGGTTTAACAACGACTGGAGTGGCAGACTTGCACAAATACTCATCGTGGGATTACTGCTGTTGGCTTTGTGTATTGTTGCCGCACTCTTCAAGCGCTATCTCATCCCTCTTATATTGAAGATAGTAGAGAAGACAAACACACAGTGGGATGATTATCTTGTAAACAAGCCTGTGCTAAAAGCAACATGCCAACTAATACCCAGCATTGCGGTGTATGCGCTATTACCTTTTTGCTACGATAGCGAACATGCCACAACCTACATTGTCATCTCGCGCATATTGCAAGCCTACATCACCATCAGTTTAACACTTTTGGTAGCAGCCTTCCTCAAAAATCTTACCACTGCCATGGTTAAACAGATGGAAGAACATCACTTAATGGGTATTTTGCAATTCTTGCGTTTACTCACCTTCTTTTTAGGTGGCATAGTGGTGGTTTCACAACTGTTCGGCTATAATCCCATACATGTCATCACAGGCTTGGGTGCCGCAGCCACAGTCCTCTTACTCATATTCAAGGACTCCATCATGGGTTTAGTAGCTGGCATACAACTCTCGCTCAACAAAATGGTAAAAGTTGGCGATTGGATTACAATCAAGAAGTTAGACATCAATGGATGCGTTGAAGAAATTTCACTCACAACGGTCAAAGTGCGCAATTTCGATAATACCATCTCAACCGTGCCTCCTTACACCTTGGTTAGCGATGCTTTTCAGAATTGGGACGCTATGGCTCAAAAAGGAGCCCGACGTGTAAAGCGAGCCTTACTTGTTGACGTACAAAGCATTCGGTTTGTAACGCCTACAGAGTTCAAAGAGCTTGAACAAGGTGGTTTTGTCAGTCCAGCAGATTTTACTGATAGCAACACTACCAACCTCACCCTTTTCAGACACTATCTCACACAAGCCTTTAAAAAAGACAAAGACATTGTGCAAGACCAATGGATTTTGGTTCGACAACTCGACCCCACACCCAATGGCATTCCTCTTGAAATATGGTTTTACACCCAAAGCACAGAGTTCATAAAATTCGAAGACATTGCTTCAAGTAAAATCGAAACCATTATTGCCACACTTCCCACATTCCACCTACGACTGTTCCAAACTCCCACGGGATACGACATCCGCTCCTACACTTCAACCCAAGCATAATCGAGCAGGTATTCAAAATAAATAAGGGGGATTCTAAAAATTCTGAGCACCTACTTCAGAAATGCGGTCAGCCCTAAAAAGATAAGCACTAAATAAAAAAGTTCAGTTATTTTGAGTAAATTTGCACGCGAAAAAGTTATTGAAGTTTTTTACAAGGTAGAAGCTCCTAAAATATAAAGGTGTGTTCCCTCGCCAAAAAATTCATCCCAACACACTCGAAACATAAAAACAACAGAAATATAAAATGCAAGATCAAAATCAAATGAATGGTAATGCCAATGGCATGGTTCCCTCCAATCAGGAAACATCTCAGGTAAACCCCAATGGTTTTAATAACAACAATGGTCTCAACGATATGCCTCCTGCTCCTACTAAAAAGAGCAAGACTCCGCTTATCATTGCCATCGTAATAGTAGCCTTGCTGCTTATCGGAGGCGGAACCTACTTCTACATCTCAAGCAATGCTTCTCAGCAAGAAGAAATGGCATACGAGGTTCTTGAAAATAACAACAATCCGCAAGACTACGAGGACTTTCTTGAAAAATACCCCAATAGCGAACACGCTGACGAGGTAAGAGACCGCTTGCAAAAGTTGCAAGAGATGCTCTCAAAATGGAATAGCATCGCCCTTTCAAACGATGTAAACGACTTCATCAACTTTAAAGATCAATATACTGATCCACAATACAACCGCTTGTGCGACATCAAAATCGACTCACTCGACTTTATCACAGCACAGCGTCTCAACACCCCCGAAGCCTTCCAACACTATCTTGATAGTCACCCCGATGGTCGTTATGCCTCTGAAGCCTCTGTTGCACAAGGTAGCTTGCGCGACCAAGAAGTCACTGAAACCGATCGTGAACAAATCACTGAAGTGCTAACAGACTTCTTCAATGGCTTTGCAAATCGCGACGAAAGCAAAATTTGTGCAAACATATCATCAACCATGACCACCTTCTTGCACAAACAAAATGCAACCAAGGCTGACGTATTGAGCAAAATTGACGCCATGTTCAACGAGCACATTCAAGGTTGTCAATTCAATGTAAACCGCGATACACAAATTACACGCAAAAACGATAGCAGCGGCAATGCCATGTTTACTGTAACCTTCACTGTAGACCAACACATCAGCCGCGACAACGAGGGCAAAACCTTTGGACAATATAAATGTGTAGCAAACATCAATGCCCAAATGCTCATCACCTCGTTAACTATGCAAGAAATTTCACAACAATAACCCCCCAAAACAATCACACTTATGTTGACAATTAACTCTTACGAAGAATTCGAGAAATACTTAGGTCAAGAACTTGGTAAGTCTGAATGGCTTGAAGTAGACCAAGATCGCATCAACGCCTTTGCCGATGCTACCCTCGACCATCAATGGATTCACGTTGACACAGAAAAGGCTAAAGAAGGTCCCTTCGGTCAAACCATTGTGCATGGTTACCTCACCCTCTCCTTGCTCCCCTACATGTGGGAACAAATCATCAAGGTCAACAACCTGAAGATGATGGTTAACTATGGCATGGACAAAATGAAGTTTGGACAAGCCGTGTTAAGCGGACAGAGCGTACGCCTTGTCACAACTTTGCACAGCATTGCCAACCTTCGTGGCATCTGCAAAGTTGAAATCAAGTTCACCATCGATATCAAGGATCAAAAGAAGCCTGCCCTTACAGGTATAGCTACATTCTTGTATCACTTCAACTAACTTTTACTAAGCTTTTAACCAAGTAAAGCTACAAAAAACCTCCATACGAATGTGCGAATGAGCCAATCTCCCCCCTTTGTAAACACACAACAATAGGCTTGGCTCAATGGCACATTCGTATTTTCGTTTTCTCAAAAAAATATATGGACACATACATCACGCTAAAATCTTCGGCTGAAACCCAACTAACCGAAAAGCGCTCTCGCTTTTTGGCATTTGCCTTACATGCAGACAACGAGGAAGAGGCCAAAAACATTGTTGCAGCCTATAAAAAGAAATATTACGACGCTCGCCATGTATGTTATGCCTATGTTTTAGGAAACGATGGAAAAATCACCCGAGCTAACGATGATGGTGAACCCAGTGGCACAGCAGGACGCCCCATCTTAGGACAAATACAATCGCGCAACCTCACCTACACCGTAGGCATTGTGGTACGCTATTTTGGAGGCGTAAAATTAGGCACAGGTCCATTAGGCGTTGCCTACAAAACAGCCATTGGCGAAGCTCTTGATGAAGCTGAAAAAGAAGAAAAAATAGTCACCACAAAGTTTCGCGTCTCTGTGCCCTACACCGATGCAGATGTAGCCATGCGCTTTATTAAGGATTTAGAGGCCGACATCACACAGCGCGATTACGATGCTGAAGGTACCATACTGACTATTGAGGTGAGACTTGACGACGAACAAGCCTTGCGCGACAAACTATCTAAAATTCTATCTTTACGCTTCCCCGATGAAACAAAGGAATAAGGACTGATTCTAAAAAATCAGATTTTTCTGAAACCGCCCATGGCATTTCCCCCAACACTACCTTAGAATGACACTATCCCCTTTACACATAACCAATTGGCAAAACGCACGCTTTCTCTACGAAAGTGCCTTCCCCGCAATTGAACGCCGCGACTCTAACGCATGGAAACAAATGTGGAAAGAGAATCCCCTTTTTCATATCGACGAAATATTGCTTGCCGATAACACCTTTGCAGGATTTATCTCTTATTGGAATTTTACCGACTTCGTCTATGTCGAGCACTTTGCCACCATGCCCCAAGTGCGCAATCAAGGCATCGGGAAAAAAGTGATAGAAGCTCTTAAACAAAAAATCAGCACCCCCATCGTTTTAGAAGTTGAAGAGCCAACCAACGAAAAGGCAACAAGACGCATTAGGTTTTATGAAAAACAAGGATTTAGCATCATACACAAACCCTACATGCAGCCACCTTATCACAAAGGAGACAATTATTTTCCTCTACTGATTATGGCTACCAACGAAACGTATGCGCAACCCCATTTCGAACAAATTGTGCAAACCCTCTATAAAGATGTTTATGAGGTAAATATAAAATAAATGCACGCATTTTTCCGCGTTTCAAACAATATTTGTAATTTCGCACACAAATAAACAGCATTGTTCTGCCTAACTCGCCTTTTTGCATACAAAAAAGCAGTAAGACTGTTGGGCAAACAACCCCAAAATATAACAAATCATGTATAGAACAAACACATGCGGTGAGCTTCGCATCGAACACGTAGGCAAAGAAGTTACTTTGGCTGGTTGGGTGCAACGTAGCCGTAAAATGGGCGGCATGACCTTCATCGACCTACGCGACCGCTATGGCATCACACAGCTCGTATTCAATGAAGAAACCAACGCCGAACTCTGTGCACAGGCTAACAAGTTGGGCCGTGAATTCGTAATACAAGTTACAGGTATCGTTAACGAGCGTTATTCTAAAAACGATAAGATGCCCACTGGCGACATCGAAATCATTGTTAACACCCTTAACGTTCTCAACGAGTCGCTCACTCCCCCATTCACCATCGAGAAGAATACGGATGGTGGTGATGACTTGCGCATGAAGTATCGCTACCTCGACTTGCGCCGTGATAATGTACGCGCAAACTTAGAGCTTCGTCACAAGTTCTGCATAGCTGTGCGTAATTTCCTCGACTCAAAGGGCTTCCTCGAAATCGAAACTCCCGTACTCATTGGTTCTACGCCCGAGGGTGCTCGCGACTTCATCGTACCCTCACGCATGAATCCTGGTCAGTTCTATGCATTGCCCCAAAGTCCGCAAACACTGAAGCAACTTCTTATGGTTGCAGGAATCGACCGCTATTTCCAAATAGCCAAATGCTTCCGCGACGAAGACTTGCGTGCCGACCGTCAGCCAGAGTTCACACAGATTGACTGCGAAATGTCGTTCGTTACACAAGACGACATCATTAACACCTTTGAAGAAATGGCAAAATACCTCTTCAAGGAAGTACGCGGTTACGACCTCGGCGACACCCCCTTCATCCGTATGCCTTGGCATGAAGCCATGCGCCGTTTTGGTTCTGACAAACCCGATATGCGTTTCGGCATGGAGTTTGTTGAACTTATGGACACCCTCAAAGGCACAGGCTCATTTAGCGTATTCAACGATGCTGCCTACATTGGTGGTATCTGTGCCACAGGTTGTGGTTCGTACACGCGCAAGCAGCTCGACCAACTCACAGACTTTGTTAAGTCTCCGCAAATTGGTGCAAAGGGACTTGTTCACGCCAAAGTTAACGCAGATGGCACCATTAAGAGCTCTGTCGATAAATTCTACACCCCCGAGGTTCTTGAACAACTCAAACAGAAGATGAATGCCCAACCTGGCGACTTAATCCTTATCCTCTCTGGCGACGACGCCATGAAGACACGCAAACAGCTCTGCGAGTTGCGTCTTGAAATGGGTGAACGCTTAGGCTTGCGCGACAAAAACAAGTTTGCATTGCTTTGGGTTGTTGACTTCCCCATGTTCGAATGGAGCGAAGAAGAAGGTCGCTTGCTTGCCATGCACCATCCTTTCACAGCTCCGCGTCCTCAAGACGTGCCATTACTCGATACCGACCCTGCCTCAGTTCTTGCTGATGCTTACGACATGGTATGTAATGGAGTTGAAGTGGGTGGCGGTTCTATCCGTATTCACGATGCTGTTCTCCAAGCCAAGATTTTCAAAGTTCTCGGTTTCACCCCCGAACGTGCACAAGAGCAGTTTGGCTTCTTAATGAATGCCTTCAAGTATGGTGCGCCCCCTCATGGAGGTTTGGCTTATGGTCTCGATCGTTGGGTATCACTCTTTGCGGGTCTCGACAGCATCCGCGACTGCATAGCCTTCCCCAAGAACAACTCAGGTCGCGATGTAATGTTGGATGCTCCTTCGCGTGTTGACCAAAAACAACTCGATGAATTGCTCATCGACCTACGTCCCCTTGAAAAGTAATCTTTTCTCATAAAATAAGTTTGTAACCCCCATTATTCAGTTTCTGAATAATGGGGATTTCATTGTTAGGTAGGTGTCTTCTATTAAATAGAGTACAAAAATCTAAGTGTTTATATTGCAGCAAACGATAAAACTTCGTACTTTTGTATTATAGGATGCTCAAGTTTCGGATTTAGCAAGTGCGCCCTGAATTATCGTGCAAACCGAATACAA
>ERZ1026874.214-NODE-214-length-39807-cov-7.214404_pt1 | contig 39807 bp, 35 predicted proteins | sample MGYA00380167_ERZ1026874 | MGnify/ENA primary metagenome ERZ1026874 (study PRJEB33269, sample SAMEA4719803) | human gut metagenome | biome: human-associated habitat; feature: organic feature; material: feces | place: Cameroon | collected 2013-10 ...
CCGCTGCTTTGCAGCTCTTTTTGCTCATAAAATGGCGCTCCCTTCGTACTCTTTTGAGTTCAGATTTTCGTGCAAGCACGGAATCTGAACTCAGAAGAGTACGAGTGAACTGTAACAAATTTTCTCTGCAAAATACCTTGTCATCCGCTATCCGAAAGGATTATGATAAATGCGCAGCGCCCCTGGCGCATTCCTTATCATGAAAGGAGATTTTTTCCATGGAACAGATGTATAAAACACGGCTGGAGCATGTCTGCTCCCGCTTAACCAAAATGGGGCTGACTCAGATGATCGTCAGCGATCCTTTGAGCATCCGATATCTGACCGGCGTATGGGTTGACCCTTACGAACGTCTCTATGCGCTGTACCTGCGCACTGACGGAAAGCATCGCTTTTTCTTAAATAATCTTTTTGTTGTCCCGGATATCGACATCCCGAAAACCTGGTTTTCCGACACAGACGACGGCGTTGCCGTTATCGCGGGGCTGGTGGACGGCAACGTAGACATGGGTATCGACAAAAACTGGCCCGCACGTTTCCTGCTCGCCCTGATGGAGCATCATCCCAATGTCCGCTATGTAAACGCATCCTCCTGCATCGACGGCGAGCGCGCAATCAAGGACGAATATGAGCGTCAGAAAATGCGCGAGGCGTCCCTTTTAAACGACGTCTGTATCGAAAAAGCTGCCGCCCACATCAAAGCAGGCATGACCGAACTGGAATGTGCAGATTATATCCGCTCTCTCTATAAAGAAGCCGGATGCATAGAAAGCTTTTCCACCATAGTTTCGTTCGGTGCAAACGCTGCTGACCCGCACCACGAGCCTGACGACACCGTATTAAAGCCCGGCGACGGCATCGTTATCGATATGGGCTGCGAAAAAGAGGGCTACTGCTCCGATATGACCCGTACCTTTTTCTGCGAAACGGCCGATCCCGACTACGCTGCGATCCACGACCTCGTCCGCAGCGCCAACGAAAAAGCGGAAAGCCTGATTCGTCCAGGCGTGCGTTTCTGCGATCTGGACAAGGCGGCGCGGGACGTGATCTCCGAAGCAGGATACGGCGAATATTTCACGCATCGCCTCGGACACTCCATCGGCATGCAGGCCCATGAAGCCGGCGACGTCAGCCAGGGCAATCCGGCAGAAGTTCAGGAGGGTATGACCTTCTCTATCGAACCCGGCGTCTATCTGCCCGGCAAATTTGGTGTTCGTGTAGAAGACCTTGTGTTAGTCACTGCTGACGGCTGCGAGGTTTTAAACCACGCCGACAAACATTGGAAAGTCATTGGCTGACCTGCCGCCGCATTCTATCCTCTAAAAAATTTGTACACAACAATAGAATGCACGCTCTGCGAGCATTCTATTGTCATGAATAAAAGGTCACGCTGCGGGCATTCTATTGTTACGGGAAAAGGACAGACCATTTTGAATGTCTCACTTTCGGACAGTTCAAAATATCTGTCCATTTTTTTATTTTATGTTCTCATGTAAGCTATGAGTATGTTAAAATAGAAAAAAAACTGATTTTTGTCTATTTATAAACTTACAACCAGTCAAAGGAGCCGTTATGACGAAAAATGACATTACCCGCGGCCTGATCGATTTTGCAGTCAGCCAGTGCCTCAAAAATATAAAAGAAGATCCATACAGAAGTATCCGTCGTCTGGCTGACCTCGGACGTCAGTTTGCCAAGGGACGTTTTCAGGAAGAGCTTTTTTCCCTCTTCCAGAGATTGCTGCTCAACGAAGACGGTCCTTATTATGAAATGCTAAAGCAGCTGGTTTCTTCCGTCGATACCGACTCCCTCAAGACGCTCGGCATCAATATCGGCTATAATTCCTGGACCTGCGGCGCTTCCCGGCTCCGTCAGATTACCGCTGAAAAAGACTATCCGCACTGGCTTGCAGAGATCTCCCTTTCTCCGGAAAGCTCTGCCTCCCAGTTAAAAGAGCAGCTCTCCGCCGCCCTGAAAAATGGTACCTACGCGTTCCGTCTCCATATGCCTGTCCAGAGCATTACCACAGACACCAGACAGCTTGGGCTTATCCGCGAATTTCCTGACTGCAGCTTTTTCCTCGACTTCATGGACACCGACTGCACCTACTCGGACGACCTTCTGGAACTCACCTGCAGCTGCGACAACCTCGCATTTCTGGTTCCGTTCGGCTCCCTGCAGAGCCGTCAGCTTGTCGACCTTTTGAACGCACGCCAGCGTATCTACGGTGTCTGCCGCACATACGACAATACAAACGCGGCTGAAAGGATCTCCGACTCACAGATTTCCGAGATGCTTTCCTGGGGCAGCCCTCTGCTCTTCTTCCTGGCTGCTGCCGATACAACGCAGGATAACCGGCTTCTTGTCGACAATGACATTTTAGACGCCCGTCTCCACCAGACGTATCCGGCGCTTCTCATTCATCTGGACGCTGACGTTGCCCGGATCCAGCAGCTTTTGTTATCGTCCCGGAAAAACCTGTGAAACAATAGAATGCACGCTCTGCGAGCATTCTATTGTCATGAACTATGAGAAACACGCTTCGCGAGTTTCTCAAGTTATCGCGGCAGTCGCCAAGGTCTCGTGCAAGCACGGACTTTGGCTCGTTGCTCGCGTAAATAAAATTCCGCTCCGCTGCTTTACGAAAGCGCAGATTTACCTTTCCATCAAAAAAGAATGTGCCTTGGCACATTCTCGCGCCGAGGCGCGGTTGCTTTAGCAACCATCTACCCCTGCGCCGAGTGCGCATCCTCGCGGAGCATTTTTATCGTATGGAAACGAAGTTTCCTATACGACAAAAAAGTGTATGCTCTGTTGGTTTTCCCAAGAAACCACAGTCCATACACTTTTCTTTTCCCATTTTTAAATTTCTTTATTCTGCAAAATCGGAATCACATTCTGCGTGCCGGCTTCCTCCGCAATGATTTTCCGGGCAAGACCCAGAGAAATATCATGTAAATCCTCTACAAACTCCTCCGGTGTAATCTTACTTCCCTCGCGCAGCCAGTAGACCAGTTCTCCCAAAACACCCTCGCACAGAAAGGCGATATAGAACTCCTTTTTCCGCCCCTCTTCCACCAGATTCTGTGTCAGGAGCATCAAAACCGGACGAAGCATTCCACAGAAATATTCCCGGAAAGAATTCTGTCCTTCTACCTGAAGCGCGTTCTGATAAAACAGACGCTCCCTGTAAAAATGGCTGCAGAGCGCTTCCAGCATATCCCACTCATTGCGGCAGCTGCTCCAGTCCATCCGCTCAATAAAATCCACATAAAAAATCCAGTTTACCAAATCATATTTGTCCCGGAAATGATAATAAAAGCTTTTCCGGTTCATGCCGCAATCCTCGCAGATATCTCCTACGCTGATTTTGGAAAAAGGCTTTTTCTCCATCAGCTTCTTCATCGATACGGCCAGTGCATTTTTGGTAATGTTGGAATCCGCCATCTCAACCTCCGGATAAAAGCTGCATCAGTAACGGCAGCGCTTTAATAATGCGATACCTGTCGGGTACGGACCGGTATGGACACCGATCGTCGCACCTACATGAAAGACTTCAAATCGTTTGATCTCTCCTTCATAGTCCCTAAACGCAGCCTTCACCTGTTCTTCAAATTTACCGAATTCTTCTTTGTCCAGTCCGCATTCCAGACCTATCCGGTATTCTTTTAAATCAATATGGTCCGCCTCGATATAAGCCTTCGCCTTATCGATCACAGACTGCAGCGATTTTTTTCTTCCTCTGCTGACACCTGCTGAGACCAGCTCTTTATTGACATATTCGATCATCGGCTTGATCTTTAATACATTGCCGATTGTCGCCGCCGCTCTGCCAATTCTGCCGCCATGCTGCAGATAATCCAGATCGTTCGTTGTAAAAAAGATTCTGCCGGTCGGACGGATCTCTTCCAGAAGCTTAACTGCCTCCTTCAGATCCAGCTCCGCTCCGCGCAGTCTGCAGGCTTCCTCAACAAACATCCCCTGCAGTGCCGTCACTTCTTCCGAATCCACAACCTCGATCTGTGCTTCCGGATAGTCCTCCAGAATCTGGTTTTTCGCATTCATCGCCGACTGAATAGAACCGGAAAATGCTGCATTTAAGCAGATGCACAGAACCGGTACACCGTCTTTTACATACTTTTCAAACACATCGACATAATCCTGAACTGAAGGCATCGAAGTCTTGGGGAATGTTCCTGCCCGGTCCGCCATCATCTGGTAGAAATCCTCTACGCTGATATCGACGCCCTCTTTCATATAGTTTTCTTCTTCAAAAGAAACATAAAACGGAACAATATCAACTCCCAATTCCTGCGCACGCTCTTTCGGCAGATCACAGGAGCTGTCGCTCACAATCTGAAATTTCATTTTTCCTTCTCTTTCCTTGCTTTTCTTCGAAAACGCCTTATCTCTTGTAGTCAGTCAAACCGTCTTTTAAAATCTCTGCCAGCTGCGCAGGCGTCATCGTCTTGTTCTTCATCTGCTCGATTTCTTCTGCTTTTACACCGATCAGCTGCACCAGCTGCACCTTGCCGAAGGGAGATTCCACTGTTCCGATATCATCCTCCTTGGTGATAAATCCGGTGATCGCAGATTTCGATGCGGCATCCAGACCTCTCTGCTGCCCCATCGCCAGGAACTGCCCGGGCGTGAACTGATGTCCGTTGTTGACCGTGATGCCCGCAATCATCTGAAGCAGGCTGCATATATGACGAACCTCCAGAGCAGGATTTTCCAGTCCTTCTTTTTTCAGCTTCAGCGTCAGCTCAAACCCGTATCCGCTCCGCTCCGGGTTGCCGTTCTGCTTCTCGTACAGTTCAGAAAGACCATAGGTTACAAAATGGAAATAGTCCCCGCCGTTATAAACGCTGATCCCGTCCAGCGGCCCCATTTCATCCGGCTTGTAGCTCGCATAACAGCCGAAATGTGCCGGAATCTTCTGATCCGGATAACGCTTTTCAAAGCATTCGGTAATCGCATCCCAACCGGGCGCTTCTTTATAAATAACCTCTTCCGGCTCGCTCTGCAGCATATGCCCCGGATGTACCTTGCCGATCACGCGCTCTGCAACCTTGATCGCCGCCTGTCTCGCATTTTCTTCCCCGGCGCTGACCTTTTCCACACTGCCGACCTTCGGCACCGCGATATCTGCAACAGTTACTGCAAAACACTCCCGTCCAACACAGTCTACATAATAAAAACGGTCTCCGCGGTGCACCGTACCGCACACCACATGACAACCCATCACTACGCTGCCGTCCTTTAACAGAAAGAGATTTTCAATAATTGCCTGAGAAAATTCCTCCTCCCCTGCATTCCGATCCTGAAACTCCATCGGTATTTCCCCCTTTTATCAATATTCCAGTGTATCCAGATACTTCATATAGTTGACGACCATCATCGCAATCTTAAAGGTCATCGCGTCCTCAAAGGTTCTGATATCCAGCCCTGTCGCTTTCTGCAGCTTTTCAATCCTATATACAAGCGTATTTCTGTGTATGAAGAGCTGTCTGCTCGTCTCGGACACATTTAAGTTGTTCTCGAAAAATTTGTTGATCGTTGTCAGCGTCTCTTCGTCCAGATCGTAAACCTGATTGCCACCGAAAATCTCTTCGATGAAAATCCGGCACAGATTGACGGGCAGCTGGTAGATCAGACGTCCGATTCCCAGCGTAGAATATGCGATGACATTTTTTTCCGCATAGAAAATTCTGCCAACGTCCATCGCCATCGTCGCTTCTTTATAAGATTTGGAAACCTCTCTCAGCTCCTGCACGACCGTACCGTAGGAAACGCGCACCTTGAGCATCGCTTCGCTGTTCATCATATCGACGATCGTATTCGCGACCAGCTCCAGGGATTCCGGGGAAGCATCGCGCTCCACCGCTTTGATCAGGATGATATTCTTTTCATCCACTGCGGTAATATAGTCACCGTTCTGGCTGCTGAACAGGCTTCGTAACAGCTCCATGCCGCTGCTGTCTTTTTCCAGTCTCGTCTCAACCAGATATACAATTCTCGGTCCCTCCACTTCAATATGAAGCTTCTGTGCCCGGTTATAGATATCTACCAGAAGTAGGTTGTCCAGAATCAGATTCTGGAAGAAATTGTTCCGATCAAACCGTTCCTTATAAGCAATGATCAGATTCTGAATCTGGCTGACTGCAATCTTGCCGACCATATATGCATCATCATTGTTGCTGCGCGACGCCAGGACATATGCCACCTCGCTGTCGTCCAGCACCTTCAGAAAATGATATCCGCCGACCACCTGGCTATCTGCCGGAGATGCGGCAAAGCCCGTAATAATTTCGCGGGAAATCTCAATATCCTCAGTCGTTGCAGCCACCTTTATGCCATCCAGGTCGAACACATAAATATCGACCTTGGTAATTGCTTTCAATTCATCGATACTCGTCTGAATGATCTGATTTGAAATCATATCCGTTCCTCTCATTCTGCATTTTCGTCAAAAGTCACAAACTTCTTATCAATTATAATAAAACATCAGCATTTTTTGTGCAAGTTTTTTTTGTTCCGACGGATCGATGCAGCCTTCTGCCCATCCTTTTTCCATCGTCGGTTCACCCTTTTCCGCCGACTTCCAGCTTTACTCCGAAAGTCCTTTCAGGCTTTCCAGAAGATCCAGATCCTCTTGCTGCACTTTGATGTTCGCCATCATCGGTTCCTCACCCGGACGCTGCAGGGAAATTTCGATTATCGTTCCCGGCTCGATCGGTCTGGAAAGGGCCGCTTTACAAAAAGCGCTGAATTTGGGATGATTTTTTGTAAACGCAGCCTTTGCACTCATTAGTTTTAAAATTGCGGAAGGGTTCATTTGTTTCTCCTTTTCGACTTGTTCTTTTTCCTGCTATTCATTATAATGTAGCAGGACATTGCTGTCTACACAGCTTTCCCAAAATCACGGAGGATTCTGATGAAAAAAACAAATTACCATACACACACGAAACGCTGTATGCACGCCGAGGGTACGGAAGCAGATTATGTAAAAGCCGCCCTGGATGCAGGCCTTGACGTCCTTGGCTTCAGCGATCACGGTCCGTTTCCTGACAACCGCTTCGATTCCCGCATGCCCTATGCCGACCTCGACGAATATCTGGCATGTATGGATGCGCTGCGCCCGACCGTTCCCTTCCCGATCCTGAAAGGGCTGGAAATCGAATACTGCCCCGACAGCCGCGATTATTATTCCTATTTATTAAAAGAAAAAAAGCTGGATTATCTGCTGCTGGGTCAGCATTATTACCAGGAGGACGACGGTTCCTACATTTCTACCTTCTCGATTCCTGAAAAAATCGGTACACACGGATATATCAAATATGCCCATTCCGTCAAAGAAGCGCTGGAAACCGGATTCTTCCCGATTCTCGCGCATCCCGATGTATTTTTCAACAATCCCTATTCCTGGGATGACAACTGCGAGGAGGCCTGTGATATCATCCTAAACGCCGCCGTCCAGACCGGAGCTGTTTTGGAATTCAATGCCAACGGCATCCGAAAAGGCATCCAATCCTTAGGGAACGACCACCGCTGGCCTTATCCATACCCTAACTTCTGGAAAAAAGTCGCCAAAACTTCCATTCCCGTCCTGATCGGCTCCGACTGCCATGATCCTGCCTTCATGTGGGATTCCTGCGTCGAGGAAGCCTACCGGATCGCTGCCGAGTGGAACCTGAGTGATAACCTGACGGATACATTCTAAAACGATACAGTTCACACGTACCTTTCTACGCACAGATTTTTGTGCAAGCACAAATCTGTGCATAAAAAGGCACGAGTGAACTGTAGAATTCAAAAAGAGCCATTGCATTTCGCAATGGCTCTTTGCTATGTTCTTGATTAGTTGGTGATAACCTGCTCGGTCTCTTTGTCGAATACGTGGATCTTCTCAACATCGAATGCAAATCTAACAGTGTCGCCAGGTCTTGCATTGGAACGAGGATCTACTCTTGCGGTCATCGGGAACTCGCCCAGATCGAAATACAGGAATACTTCAGCACCAAGCAGTTCGTAAACCTTGATAGTAGAAGAGAATACGCATTTAGCGGTCTCAATGAACATCTCGGAATCGTAAACGTCTTCAGGACGGATACCCATAACAACAGTCTTTCCGTTGTAACCGCCATCAATCAGCTTCTTAGCCTTTGCAGGAGGAAGCGGGATGGACTGACCAGCTACTTCCAGAGTTACTGCAGTGCCGTTGATTCTTACAACTGCATCCAGGAAGTTCATCTGAGGAGATCCCATGAATCCTGCTACGAACAGGTTCTGAGGCTTCTCATACAGGTTCTGAGGAGTATCTACCTGCTGGATAACGCCGTCTTTCATAACTACGATTCTGGTACCCAGTGTCATAGCCTCGGTCTGGTCATGTGTTACATAGATGATCGTGGTGCCCAGTCTCTGATGCAGCTTAGCGATCTCGATACGCATCTGTACACGCAGCTTAGCATCCAGGTTGGACAGAGGCTCGTCCATCAGGAATACCTTAGGGTTACGAACGATAGCACGTCCCATAGCAACACGCTGTCTCTGACCACCGGACAGAGCCTTCGGCTTACGATCAAGCAGCTGAGTCAGATCCAGGATCTTTGCAGCTTCTTTAACCATCTTGTCGATTTCATCCTTCGGAACTTTTCTTAATTTCAGACCGAATGCCATGTTATCATATACGGTCATATGAGGATACAGAGCGTAGTTCTGGAATACCATCGCGATATCTCTGTCCTTAGGCTCTACATCGTTAACAACTCTGTCACCGATCTTCAGTTCACCGGAAGAGATATCTTCCAGACCAGCGATCATACGAAGGGTAGTGGACTTACCACAACCTGAAGGGCCTACGAAAATGATAAACTCTTTATCTGCGATCTCGAGGTTGAAGTTTTTAACAGCCTCAAAACCATTGGGGTACACTTTGCAAATGTTCTTTAAAGATAAGCTTGCCATTATTTTGCCTCCCTGAAAATTTAATCTCGAGCTTTCTCGATTGAATCTAGATCTAGTATACCGAAAATGCCCGATTTTGGCTATACCAGTATTCCACAAACTTTTTGGAGATGCTTGTGGAATCTGCCAAAAAAGATTTTAACTCCAAAAGCTCATCAGCGTTTTGAACAAAACGTATCGTTTCTATCTATGCACTTTGCCAAAGCACTGTCTGGTTAAATCTGATTTTCGGTTTCAACAGCATCTGTTTCTGTCTTGTTTTCTGCAGATTCTGCTGTTTTTGCCGCTGCTTCCGCTTCCAGTGCCGCCTGCTTTGCCTGTTCTTCCTCTACGATAAAGGACAGGGGAGCCAGGTTCTCGCCATCCTGTACCTGTTCTTCAGGCTCAAAGCGTTTGAAGATCCCGACATACAGCAGACTGCTGAAATATGCGACTGCCGGGATTCCAAGAAGAAACAGAAACGGCAGAGCCTGGATCGTTACCAGTAATAAAGCAACCGGAATCAGATGGATGATCACGATCAGGACGCTCTTGGGCAGGTTCATAAAGCTGATCAGGAACGCGTTCCGGAAGGTATTTTTTACAGTGTTGTCAAATCTGGACAAAACCGGGAAAATATAAAGTCCGGTCAGCAGCAGGAGGAAGGATACGATAAACAGCACCGTTTTCATGATCTTTGCACTGTTTCCTGTCATCATCACCAGCGTGACTCTCCAGTCCACTGCGATAATCGCAATCACAACGAGCATAATCAGCCAGATGATCGTCGCCTGCTTAAAATTCTCTTTAAAGGACTTAAAATATCCTTTGATGATATACGGGTCATCCCCTCTCGCCATTTTGATCGTCACATAATACAGTGCCGTGATCGCCGCCCCTGCCGTAAAAATCGGAATACAGCAGATGATTGTCAGCACGTTCAGGATCATCAGGTTGGCAACCTTGCTCAAAAAGACCATGACCGGGCTGTCCAGGTTAAAAAGCTTCATTCATACATTCCTCTCTTCTCTTGTTGTCAAAATTTATCAAAAACCGTTCGTGCGGTTTTAGATCATTTTTTAGTTGTCTATATCAGGAAAATCTGGCGTCAGTTTTTCCCTTTCTGGAAAACATGGTTCAGGAAATCGATCACGCTCTGTTTCAGGTCCTGCCAGAAATGCTGCGCTGTGTTAGCTGCAATCGCTTTGGCAGTCTCCATCACAGTCTCTTTTGCAGGTTCGATCAGCTGTTCCTGAATCGTCTCGCCGAGAGGACCTGCAAGCTGCTCCTGCAGCGCATCCGAAAGGTTTTCTACCAGCGTATCACCGTAGCTTTCATACATTTTCTGTGCAAGCGCAATGACCGTCTCATGGTTTAAGCCGATCCCGTTTAACTGCTGCAACGCAGAAGCAAGCGTCGTTCTTGTGCTCTCGTCAAGGGAAACGCCGAACTCCTTTTCTCCCTCGCTGATCGCAGCTTTGATATCCTCTGCGTTATCCAGCTCGCCTGCGTCCCACTTTTCTTTTACAAAATCCAGCAGCTTTGCAAAATCCTCATCGCTGATAGATTTGGCGGGCTCTGTCTCTGTCTGCGGCTGTTCCTGCATCTGTGCGCTCTCCGCCGTCTGTCCCGGCGCTGCACAGACCGGTACAGCGATGCTGGATACTGCAATCGCCGTCGATAACATCATTGCTGCAATCCCTGTTTTCTTCATATTCTCCTCACATTCTGCCGCTTAAGCGACAAATGAAACCTAAAACTGCATTTCCTAAAAACTCTGTCCAGCCACCCGGGCTGTATTTAAAATCCATTTTAAAAGGTCTGCATCCACCTCTTCCCGGCCGATTTCATTGACCAGCTCGTGACGCATACCGGGATATAATTTGCATTCTACCTGTGTCATCCCGCTGTTTTGAAAGCTTTCTGCAACCTCCAGAACCGCTTTGCCATAGCTGCCGACCGGATCCTCCTGTCCTGCGACAAACAGAACCGGAAGCTCTTTGGGAATTTTATTGATGCTTTCCGGGTCATGAAGCCTGCCGATCAGTTCAAACAGCGTCTCAAACCCGTTGACTGTAAAGACGAAGCCGCACTGCGGATCGTCCAGGTATTTTTGAACCTCTTTTTTGTCCCGGGACAGCCAATCCATGCTTCCAACGCCGTCTGTAATCTTTTTCTGATAGCTTCCAAACGCCATTTTGTCCAGCAGGCGGCTCACATGCGCATCCCCCAGAAAAGCCTTCTGAAGCTTCGTCACCGCTTTGGCTGCATTTAAAACCGCCTTCGGCTGCATACCGGTTCCCATCACGATCGCTCCGTCAATTCCGCTGCCGTAACGGCTCAGGTAATTTCGGAGGATGAAAGACCCCATGCTATGTCCCAATAACAGATACGGAACACCGGGATACTGCTCCTGCACCATTTTTTTGAGACGATGAACATCCCGAACTACCACCGTCGCCGGATCATGCGCGCAGAAATAGCCGTAGATTCCGTTTTCCCCGACGCTCTTTCCGTGTCCCAGATGATCCTCCCCGGTCACCAGAATCCCCTGCCTGGTCAGCACTAAGGCCAGACGCTCATATCGTTCGATATATTCCGCCATACCGTGCACGATCTGCAGGATACAGACCGGTTTACCCTCCGGTATCCATTTTACTGCATGAATCTTCGTTTTACCATCTCTTGACAGGAAAAAAATTTCTTCTTTTTTCATATCCCGTTCCCCCGTTTCGTTTTCCCCTCTTTTTTCGGAAACAGCCGCATGCCTCCGTTTACAGACAGAGCCGCAGCAAGAAAAATCCTGCTGCTTTTTCACAGCAAATTCTCTTCTGCGGCCCTCACATTTTTATATTAACATTATATAAAGTTCCGGTCAACTCTAACCGTCAGCAGATCTCTGCTCCGGCAGGCATATTTTTCTCCGGCGTTACCAGCGCAAGATTGCCTTCGGCATCCTCTGCACACAGCAGCATGCCTTCCGACAGAACACCGGCGAGCTTTGCAGGCTTTAAATTCACTAAAACCATAACCTTTTTGCCTACCATCTCTTCCGCCGTGTAATGTGCGCGGATTCCGGAAACGATCTGTTTTACTTCTTTCCCGATTTTTACCTGGGAGCAGAGAAGCTTTTTGGACTTCGGAACCGGTTCGCATTTGATGATTTCGCCAACCGCGAACTGCATCTTTTCGAAATCTTCAAAGGTGATCTCCGGCTTTTTCGTCAGCTCCATCACGTCCTCTTCTTTTTCTTCCTCAGCCTCTTCCGTCAGCGCCTTACGCGCCTCAAACATCGCTGCTGCCTTTTCCAGAACTTCCTTTACATCCAGTCTTGCGAACAGGATTTCCGGTTTCTCTGTAACTTTGCTGCCGGATATATAGCCGCCGAAGGTCGTGCATTCTTCGAAGCTGCGCAGGGAAGTATTGAGCTGGGCTGCGATCTTTTCCGCAGTGCCCGGCATATAAGGCTCCAGCAGGGACGCACCGATTACAATGCTCTCTGTCAGGTTATACAATACGGTAGCAAGACGGTCTGCTTTTGCAGGGTCTTTTGCCAGCACCCACGGTTCTGTCTCGTCGATATATTTGTTGCAGCGCTTGAACAGCGTAAAAATATCGGTGATCGCGTCTGCGACTCTCCAGCCTTCCATCTTTGCCGCAACCTTATCGTAGGTTCCGGTTACAACTGCTTTCAGATCCTCATCAACTGCCTCTGCTGCGCCCTTATCCGCTACAACGCCGCCGAAATACTTGTTGCTCATGGAAATCGTACGATTTACCAGGTTGCCCAGCGTATTGGCGAGATCGGAATTTAACCGTTCCACCATCAGCTCCCAGCTGATTACGCCATCATTTTCAAACGGCATCTCATGCAGTACGAAATAGCGGACTGCGTCCACGCCGAAGAAATCTACCAGATCATCCGCATACAGCACGTTTCCTTTGGATTTGCTCATCTTGCCATCACCCTGCAGCAGCCAGGGATGACCGAATACCTGCTTGGGCAGGGGCTCATTCAATGCCATCAGGAAAATCGGCCAGTAAATTGTATGGAAGCGGATGATATCTTTTCCGATCAGATGCAGATCAGCCGGCCAGAGCTTTTTATACTGCTCGCTGCTGTTGCCTTCCGCATCGTAACCGATACCGGTAATATAGTTGGTCAGCGCATCCAGCCATACATAAACAACGTGTTTCTCATCGAAATCAACCGGGATACCCCATTTGAAAGAGGTTCTGGAAACACACAGATCCTGCAGTCCGGGAAGCAGGAAATTGTTCATCATCTCGTTTTTGCGGGATACCGGCTGGATAAATTCCGGATGGCTGTTGATATGGTCGATCAGGCGCTGCGCATATTTGCTCATTCTGAAGAAATATGCTTCTTCCTTTGCAGGTTTCACTTCTCTGCCGCAGTCCGGACATTTTCCGTCCTTTAACTGAGACTGTGTCCAGAAGGATTCACATGGCGTACAATACATTCCTTCATAAGAGCCTTTGTAAATATCGCCCTGATCATACAGGCGCTTGAAAATTTTCTGTACCTGTTTTTCATGATCCGGGTCTGTCGTACGGATGAACTTGTCATAAGAAGTACCCATCAGATCCCAGATTCTCTTGATTTCTGCAGAAGCCTTATCTACGTATTCCTGAGGTGTTACGCCCGCTTCCGCTGCCTTTAATTCAATTTTCTGTCCATGCTCATCTGTTCCGGTCTGGAAAAAAACATCATATCCGTCTTTTCTCTTAAACCGCGCGATGCTGTCTGCCAGAACTGCTTCATAAGTATTGCCGATATGCGGTTTGCCCGATGCATACGCAATGGCAGTTGTCATGTAAAATTTTCCTTTGCTCATACTTCCTCCTTAATGTCGCAACAAAAAGCGCCTCCTCATTGCAGCTAAAAAGCCACAACAAGAAGGCGAATCGTTCGCGGTACCACTTCTGTTCATATACTTCTCACAAAGTATATCTTATCGGGTGCTGCGCCATTTGGTGCAAGACCCTTCCGCTATAACAGGCGGACCTGTCGCAGCCTTACCTCTCCGGTTCGGTGCGCCGCTCGGGAGCCATGTTCCATCCGCTTCTTCCCGACTTCTCTCAGCTTCCTGCCGCCTGTATCGGGCTGCATTCAAAAGTCCTCTCTGTAAAGCTTCCCCGGATGTACTCTCTCCGTCTTTGCATTCTCTTTTTCAATATCCGGCTGCCGCCGCATCTGACCGCAGCTTCATACGTTTACAGTAGCACAAAAGATCTGGCCTGTCAACGGCTGGCTCACAGCTTTAACCCTTTCAGCAGGTCGCCCAGCGAGGTTCCGACCGCCTCATTCGAGCTGTACTCTTCCGCCTGTTTTTCTTCCAGCTCGTCCGGCTCTGCGCTCTCGGCTGCTGCCTTGATGCTCAGGCTGATCCGGTTGTCCTTCGTATTTAAAACAACTGCCCGCACGGTATCCCCGACTGTCAGCACCTCTGAAGGCTTTTTCAGACGCTTCTGGCTGATCTGGGAAATGTGTACCAAACCACTTAATCCATCGCCAAGATCCACAAATGCACCGTATGGCATCAGGCTTTCCACGCGCCCCTCTACAACTGTACCAGGCACGATCATGGAAATTTTATGGTTCAGGCGCTCCGCTTCCTTTTCTTTCAGGACGTCCTTTGCGGACAACACAAGCTTCTGGCGGTCTGAATCCACCGTAATCACGCGCACTTCCAGCGTTTTCCCAACAAACTCCGTCGTATCCTCCACATAATCCAGTGCCAGCTGGGACGCCGGGATAAATCCGCGGATTCCTTCCACATAAGCAGTTACGCCCTGATTGACGCTTTCGCTTACCTTTATCTTGAGAATCGTCTTTTCTTCCTGATACTGTTTGAGTCTGTCCCAGCCGAGTGTCTCTGCTGCTTCTACGCAGGACATCTGGATATTGCCGGCTCCATCGTCTCTTTTGACAACAGTTCCTTCCAGCGTATCTCCGACATGGATATCCGCCAGCACGGAAAACGACGGATCCCTGCTCAAATCCTCTGTTTTAATAACCGCAGGCGCATAGTAACCGAGATCCAGCGTTACGCCGGTTTCCCGCACGTCGATAACGGTTCCGGAAATCACATCACCCTCCCGGATTGTACGGAAAGAAGCTTCCAGCTCCCTTGCATAATCCGCCATCGTCTCTGTCGTTGTGCTGTTTTCTGCATCCGCAATTTCCTTTTTTTCTTCTGACATCGTTCTCCTCCTTACCGGGCAGACAATTCCATGCCGCCTCGTTCCTTTTCTGAATTCTAGCACGTTTTTTATAGAAATTCCATCCCGGCTTCCGCGATTTTGCAGCGAATGTACCTACAGGGTTACTGTTCACACGCGCCATTTGTAAAATCCCATCTTCGATGCTTTCCTGCGAATCATTTGACAAGACCACTGTATCGCGTTAAACTGATATCGCATTTTATCCTACTAACTTAGGAGGTTACTATTTTTATGAAACGAAAAGCGCTATGGGCTGCTGTTCCCTACACAGTCCCCGTCATGCTCGGCTATCTTTTTCTCGGCGCAGCGTTCGGCGTCCTGACCGCCGAAAACGGTTTTTCCGTCCTCTGGGCGTTCCTCATGAGTACGTTTATCTACGCCGGTTCGATGCAGTTTGCCGCCATCAGTCTGATGACCTCTGCATTTTCTCCGGTTTCCGCTTTTTTGCTGACGCTCATGGTAAATGCAAGGCATCTGTTCTACGGTCTTTCCATGTTAAAACCGTTTGAACGCATGGGAGAACGCAAGCCTTATATGATTTTTTCCCTGACAGATGAAACCTATTCCCTTCTCTGCGGAATCAGCGCCCCGGAAGGAATTGATCCGGACTGGTTTCTGTTCTTTATCTCGCTGCTCGATCAACTCTACTGGATCATCGGATCCTGTATCGGCGCTGCTGCCGGCAGCTTCCTGCCTTTTGATTCCACAGGCATTGACTTTGCCATGACAGCACTGTTTCTGGTAATTTTTGTCGAACAATGGGAAAAAGCAAACTCCAGGCTTCCCGCCCTGCTCGGTCTTGGCATCACGCTGGTCAGTCTGATCGTCGTTGGCCCTGACCGTTTCCTGCTCTTTTCCATGGCTGGCATTTTAGCCGCACTTTTGTTATTTCGAAAGGAGATTTCCAAATGACCACACAGACTCCCCTGCAGCTTGTGATCACAATCGGCATTATCGCGCTCGGCACTTTTCTGATCCGCGCCCTTCCGTTTTTCCTGTTTCCCGCCGGAAAAGAAACGCCGCGCGTTGTTGCCTACCTCGGCGCAGCGCTCCCGAGCGCTTCGATCGCAATGCTCGTCGTTTACTGTTTTAAAAATGTCTCTGTATTTTCCGGTTCTCATGGACTGCCGGAGCTCATCAGTGCCGTGTTCGTCATTGTCGTCCACAAATGGAGGCACAACCTGCTGCTCTCCATCGTCGGCGGCACGGTTTTATACATGCTGCTCGTGCGGCGGCTTCTTTCTTTTTAAAAATTGTATTCTCTTCTGCCGGCATAGGTCTGCCATTTTTCAGGCGTTTTTGTCTCCATCCAGTCCAGCGGCACTGCTGCCGGGTGCGGCTGTGATGCCTTCCGGTATGCTTCTTTTAACTCTTCCTTCTGACTCTCATTCAGAAATCCCGGTTTTACCGATACAAAAAACGGCGTCCCGCTTTCTGCAAGCACTTCCATCCACTGTCGGTTCTTGTTCCAGTCAATATGCTCTGTGATTCCGACGCAGTCTGCATCCGCCCCATAAAACGTCCCCTGCTGCAGCATCCGGAAGGCCAGCGTGTTGATGCCCATTTTCCGGGTTCTTTCCCATTCTACACCGCTTGTATCGTCTCCGGTACGATTTCCCTGCATCAGCCCTGCGCCCAGATGTCCGATACAGTTGCAGCCAAGAATCAGGACGTCCTGACGATCCTCGCGTTTTGCTGCTTCATGAATGACTTCATAAAAACGAACGATCAGCTCTGCCGTGGTTTTCGTATGGTCATGGAAGCGCCAGCTGCCATTCGTCAGCCTGGTCCCCATCTCAAATCCCCAGCAGCCAAAGATATCATAGGTCGAAAAATCGTGTTTGATCAGCTCATAGCCCCAGTCTCCAAGCTGTCTGATATCCTGTGCGATATGTTCCAGAACCTCTGGCACAGAAATATCGAACACCTCTGCATTGCGCTCCAGCCTCCACTCTGCCGGAATATCCGCAGAATGATCGTACAGCGGTCTGAACCAGATGCCGGGGCGCACATTTTTTGCCCTCATCTGCGCAGCGAGCTCTCCCATGTCCCCGTAATCCGCATTGCCAACCCGCCAGGGACCTCCGTTATAAGAATCGCTGTGATCAATCTGCCAGCCGTCATCCATCACCATAAACGGGCGATTTTCGATGCCCTCCGTCATCTCCGCAAGATATGCGCTGTCTCCGAGAATTTCCCTTGCAGAGCTTTTTCCATAGGCATAGTACCAGTTGTTCCCGCCGTAAATTACAGTATCTCTACAGTCGGGATCGTCGCACATCTCGCTGCAAAACGCCCTGCAGGCTTCAAATACTTCTACCGGCGTATCGGCTTCTTCCAGCACATAGGACGCCATAACGACCCTTGCAGCTTCCAGCTTCCGTCCGCCAAGCTTCACGCCGTACGTCCCGCAGCGCACGTCCAGATGCAGCTTTACATCCGCACCGTCCTTTTCCCACCAGCACATGGCAGATGGACGCACCTTTACACCAAATGCCAGGCATTTTCCCGTTTCATGCTGGAAAAAGTACCACGGCATTCCGATATGATCTGCTTCCTTTTTCCATTCCAGATCACCGTAACCGCGTTCCCAGGTGTCCCCGAGCACCTCGCCCGCCCCACCAAACATAGCTTTCCAGGTAAGCACAAGCTCCCGAACCGGTGTATTCTGTGCCTGCACGAATACCGCAAGGCTGCCATCAGCTTCCGCAAACTCCACTGTAACGTCACCTGCTCTGAAAGCAGCTGCATCGGACACGGTCTCCTGCTCCGTCTGCGCACCGCCTGTCATCAGTCTGATCTCATCCGGCTGTCTCAGCAGGTTTCTTTTCCCTTCTGTTTTCATTATCCTTTCCCCTCTTGTTAGCCTTTCCCAGATTATTCTATTCTTTTCAGAATCTCCTGTTCCAAAATCACCTGATCGCCCTCATTGATCTGCTGTTCATACAGATAGTGATCCTTTTGCCGGAGCAAACGGAGCTGCCCGTTTTCATCCTCCAGTTCAACAAGCACGGTCGGCCAAACGCCCTCCGGACGCTCTTCACAGCCGTAATCATCCTCCCGGATGCTCCGAACCCGGTATCTATGCCGACACTCAGCTTCAAGTTCCGTCATCTGCTCCATTTCTCCCCTCATTCTAACATGTCTTTTTTATTCATGACAATAGAATGCTCGCAGAGCGTGCATTCTATTGTTTATATCCATGCTATTTTGACTCAGAAGCATGGATTTTTATTTCACTGTGTCTCACAGCTTCCGCACGATCTCATCGGAATATTTCATCATGCACATGTCCGCTTCGTATGCGCCGATCTGCGGCTCATTTTCCCCGCCGAGCAGATTTTTCGCAATCAGCTCCGGGAACCTCACGTTGCAGTGCCATGCGTGGGGATAGCCGCCGCCAAACCGCGGATTGATTTCGGAAATATAATATTTGCCGTCAATCCGGAAAATATCCATGTCGATCGGACCTGCCAGCGAAAGCGCAGAAACCGTCTTTTCAATCACTTCAAACAGCGCAGGATCTTTGACGGAAATCGATTTTTCAGTTTCGCCCGCCCGCATCCGCACTTTTTTCTTCGTAAATATAGCTACAGGTTTTTGGGAAATCAAATCGACGTAAATATCCGCACCGAATTCCTCACCGTCCGCATACTGCTGGATCAACAGCGGCTCTTTGCTATAACGGCACAGCACACCAAGAAGCTCGCGGTTGTCCACCCGGCTGATGCCGACGCTTCCGCAGCCCCGAACAGGCTTTACAAATACCGGGAACGCAATCTTCCCTTCCGCGTAATCCGAGTCAAACTCTTCCAGAGATGCGCTCGTATACAGCACCGGCAGTCCGTTTTTCTGCAGCAGGGAGAAAAAGCCGTACTTATCCCGGCAGACTGCAACGCTTTCTGCGTCCGATACAATCGCTGTGATCCCTTTTTCCTCAAACTTCTTCCGGTTCTGCGCCAGCAGATCCAGCTCATCCTCAAACAGTGGAAGCAGGGCATTGACCTGTTCCCGCATGCAGATTTCCAGAATCCTGTCTTCGTATCCGGGATCCTTCATCGGCGGTACCAGATAAAATGCGTCCGCCTCGTACAGCGCAGGTGCCCACGGGCTGCAGTCCGTCACGATCACCCTTCCGCCGCCCGGCAGACTATGAAAGGCTTCTTTAAAAAAACGCACCAGCTTATTGCGCGTTCCGCAGCTCAAAATCAAGATCGTCGTCATTTTTGTTCTTCTCCATACAACATGCTGTTCTGCATATATTCCTTCGGCGTCCAGCGGTTTCTGATCTTATAAAGCTTCCCGTCCCGGCGGATATAAACGTCCGGGAAATATTGGATAAACAACGGATTCAGGCTCATCGTATAGCCGCCAACATTTTCGTAAACAATCCGGTCGCCCTCCATCAGCTCGATTCCGTCACGGTATTCAAAAATCCGGTCCACTTCCATGCAGGAATAGCCCGATACGCACTGGTGCGCCATCGTTTTTCGCTGCTCCGCACCCGGATTTGCCTCATTCAATTCCAGATGGAACAGGTGGCTGCTTTTAATCATCGTCGGGTCGATATTGAAACGGCTTCCGTCCGTGATCAAATACCGCTCGTTTCCGATATCACGCACATCCACAACGCCTGTCACAAACGTACTTGCCTTTGACAAAAGAGAAATGCCCGGTTCAACGACTAACATTGTTTTTTCTGGCGTAAATTCTTCTTGTAAAACCTTCGCCACAGCCGGAAAATAATCCGGATACTGCGGACGCCCTTCCAGACCGCCGCAATAACCGCCGCCCAGATCCACATAAGACAGGTTCAGGGAAAATTCCCGCTTTAATTTACATGCCATCGAAGCGATTGCTTCGAATACCGCGACACTTCTGGACTTACTGCTGGAATGCAGATGTAAGCCCGTGACCTCAACATTCGGAATGCGCCGCACGCGCTCTAAAACGGCTGCAAATGTCCCGTTTTCATAGCTAAATCCAAATCTGCCTCCGGCTTCGCCCATCGTCGTCTGTCCCGGGCACATTTTTTCCAGATCAAAATTGACCCGGATTCCGACCCGAAACGTCTGTGTCGGATGCGCTGCTGCCAGCTCTTCCATCCAGTCCAGCTCCCGTCTGCCGTCCATATTCAGGATGCCGCCTGCAAGCAGCACCCGTTCAAACGACGGACGTTTTTTGACCGGTCCATTGTATACAATTTCAGAATCTGAAAAACCAAGTGCACCAGCCAGCGAATATTCATCGTCGGATACAACCTCCGCCATCACGCCGCCCGCCTTTAAAAAGGTCACCAGCCACGGCAGGGAATTCGTTTTGAAGGAATATCCGATCCGGTAATTGCCCCAGGATGTTTCCAGGGAGCTTTTCAGCATCTGAAAATCTTTCGTCAGCTGATTTTCGTCGATTACAAAATAGGGAGTCTTATATGCCATACTTTTCTCCTTATGAAGGAACCGTTCTGCCAAAACGACAAAACGGTTCGGTTTTCTGCTTTTATCGCAGCTCTTCTTTTGTTTTATGCGTCTCTTATACGCCCTTTACCAGCTCCAGACGGTTGACCGCCGAGAACATTGCGCGTACAGATGCTCTTGTGATGTTGGAGCTTACGCCGACACCATAAGTAACGCGTCCGCTCTCTGCATCCATCATATGGATATATGCTGCTGCCTGCGCGTTGGAACCGTTCTGCAGCGCATGTTCCTCGTAATCAAGCACTCTGATATTCATGCCGAAGGTAACCTGCAGTCCTCTCTTGACCGCATCGATCGGGCCGTTGCCGACTGCATCGAATGTACCGGGCTTGCCTGCCAGCGTGTAGTCCACGATAACCTTTGTATCGAATTCGCCGGATTCCACATCTCCGCTCAGATCCTCGATTCTCAGCTTCTTGAAGTGCAGAGGTTCCTTCTGATCCAGATATTCGCGTTTGAAGTTGTCCATGATCTGCTGCGGGGAAACCTCGCCCTGCTTCTCGGAAATCTTCTGGATAACATTTGCAAACTCTTTGTGCATCGCCTTAGGCAGCTTGAAGCCAAAATAAGTATCCATAACGAAAGCGACACCGCCCTTGCCGGACTGGGAATTGATACGCACGATGGGCTCGTACTCTCTTCCGATATCGGCAGGATCGATCGGCAGATAAGGAACCTGCCAGATTTCGCTCTTTCTCTCCTTCATTGCCTGCACGCCCTTGTTGATCGCATCCTGATGGGAACCGGAGAATGCGGTAAATACCAGCTTGCCGGCATAAGGATGTCTCGGATGGATCGGGATCTTGCAGCATCTTTCGTAAATACCGATAATATCGTTGACATGTCCGATTTCCAGCTCAGGGTTGATGCCCTGGGAGAACATGTTGTAGGCGATATTTAAAACGTCCACGTTACCGGTACGCTCGCCGTTTCCAAACAGAGTTCCCTCGACACGCTCTGCGCCTGCAAGCAGTGCCAGCTCCGCGCTCGCAACACCGGTTCCTCTGTCGTTGTGAGGATGGATACTTAAAATAATGCTCTCTCTGTTTTCAAAATGACGGTTCATCCACTCGATCTGATCCGCATAAACGTTCGGCGTATTCATCTCTACAGTAGACGGCAAATTGATAATGATTGGATTTTCTTTCGTTGCGCCCCAGGTTTTCTGTACTGCGGTACAGATTTCAAGCGCAAAGTCCAACTCTGTTCCGGTAAAGCTTTCCGGAGAATATTCCAGGACGATCTTGCCCGGGAAGTCTGCGGCATATTTTTTTACCAGCTCGGTTCCCTTTACCGCAATGTCCACGATATGCGAACGGTCCATGTTGAACACAACGTCTCTCTGCAGGGTAGAGGTAGAATTGTAAATATGTACGATGGCCTGCTTACAGCCCTGAATCGATTCAAAGGTGCGCGCGATCAGCTCTTCCCGACACTGTGTCAGCACCTGAACATATACGTCATCCGGAATCATATCATGCTCGATCAGGTGGCGCAGAAAATCGAATTCAATCTGGCTCGCTGCCGGAAAACCAACTTCGATTTCCTTAAAGCCCAGCTTTACCAGATACTGGAACATTTCGATCTTTTCTTCTACTACCATCGGATCTACCAGTGCCTGGTTACCGTCGCGCAGGTCCACGCTGCACCATATGGGTGCTTTCTCAATCTCTTTGCCTGGCCACTCGCGCTCCGGATAGTCAATTACCGGATTACGGCGGTATTTCTGATAATTCATCATTGCTTTTTCTCTCCCTTCGTGTCCTGTCATTCTGACTGTATTTATGAGCAATGTAGCTGTCACTTTGCTATAAGATACCGGGTTGTGAGACTACGAAACGCCCTTTTGACCCTGGTATCAAACAATAGAATGCACGCTCTGCGAGCATTCTATTGTCATGAAAAAGAGGAACCCAGCCTGAAAATCTGCTCCAGGTCTGACCTCCTCTTCTGATCTCTTCATGAAACAGTCCTGTTCCACTCAAGGAAACAATCCTGCTCAACAAAGTTCTTCTGCTGCACTTGCAGTTTACTCCCCCAGTCCGCCTTCAATTGCCTCGGTCAGGGCTGTCAGCGCTTCTTCTTCGTCCGGTCCGTCGCATATCAGTTCAATTTCATCGCCACATTTTACACATGCGCCCAGAACACTTAGAACGCTCTTCGCGTTTGCTGTGCTGTCCCGAAATGTAAACGTAATCAGCGATTTATATTTGATTGCTTCCTTGCATAGATTTCCAGCCGGTCTTAGGTGAAGTCCTGTCGGGTTTTTGATTACTACCTTCTGGCGTACCATATCTGTTCTCCCCTTTCCGCCCGATGCGGATCTTTACATGATTATCATACCATTATCGCACCCATCTGGCAAGCACCAACCCGTTCCAAAAGCCCCATCTGCAGCCGGAACACAAGTTACATCCGGATTACAGCATCAGCTGCTGAATCAGATCTGCAATTCTATGCGCTTCCTTATCAATGCGTGCTTTGTCCTTCCCCTCGATCATGACACGCACCTTCGGCTCTGTGCCCGAAGGACGGATCAATACGCGGCCTTCTCCTGCGAACTCTTTTTCCAGCTCTTCGATCGCAGCCGCGATTTCCGGATATTCCATAAAGTGCTCTTTGCGGTGATTCGGAACGGTAACATTAACCAGTGCCTGCGGCAGAACTGTCATAATCTTGGAAAGCTCAGACAGCGGTTTTCCGGTCACTACCATAACCTCTAACAGATGCAGCGCAGACAGCAGACCATCACCGGTCGTATTTTCATCCAGGAAAATAATATGACCGGACTGCTCACCGCCAAGGCTCGCGCCGATTTCCCGCATACGCTCCAGCACATAACGGTCACCGACCTTGGTTTTTTCGATATGGATCTTTTCTTTCTCACCAAACAGAAACAGACCAAGGTTACTCATGACAGTCGCCACGATCGTGTTCTGTTTCAGCTTGCCCATGTTGCGCATATGTGCACCTACAATCGCCATGATCTGATCACCATCCACGACGTTGCCCATCTCATCCACTGCCAGCAGGCGGTCTGCATCGCCGTCAAACGCCAGACCGATATTTGCCTTTTCGTAAACAACGCGGGCCTGTAGCTCTTCCATATGGGTTGAGCCACAGTTTGCATTGATATTCGTGCCATCCGGCATATTGTGAATCGGAACAACCTGTGCGCCAAGCTGACGCAGAGCTTCTATGGAAGTATAATGAGATGCACCCTCTGCACAGTCCACAACCACCTTCAGGTTCGTCAGATCCACCGGAACTGCCCGAACTGCATGATTGATATATTCCTCTCTTGCGTCCTTGCGGTACTTGATCCGTCCAACGCTGGAGCCTGTCGGAAATTCCACACGATTCATGTTGTTCTTGATCAGGGCTTCGATCTCATCCTCCAGAGCATCCGGCAGCTTGTAGCCATTGCCGTCAAAGAATTTAATGCCATTAAACTCCATCGGGTTGTGGGATGCAGAAATCACAACACCGGCTTCTACCTTATATTTCTTGGTCAGATAAGCGATCGCCGGAGTCGGAATCACGCCCACATAAACCGCATTTGCGCCTACGCTGCAGATTCCTGCCATCAGTGCGTTTGCCAGCATATCGCCAGACATTCTTGTGTCACAGCCAACCATAATTGTAGGTTTGTGCTTGTTTTCACGGGTCAGGACATATGCGCCTGCCTGCCCCAGCTGCATCGCTAAAAGCGGCGTCAGCTCTTCATTTGCAACACCTCTTACACCATCTGTTCCGAACATTCTCGACATGATCTCTTCCTCCTGTTATAAAGCTGCAAAGCCTTCCGGATTCCGGGTTTTCGTTTGCAGCCCTGATTCAACCCACAAGTTCTGCATTCCCTGCTCCGGGCGCTGTTTACATTTTCTCCTGCCCGGCTTTTACTGATCTCCCTGTGCATCTGTATTCGAAGCAGCAAGCTGAGTCAGATGCACCTGCACCGTAACTGCATTGACCTGTTCCACAGAAGCGGGAAGCAAAAATTTCACCGTCACTTCCTGTTCTCCTGCCGTCACAGTGCCGTTTTCATCTATCAATGCAGACAAATCCGCGTGAGGCGTGATTGTCCCTGCATCCACATTATTCAAATTGTCCTGCAGACCTCTGACTGTCAGCTGCAGATTCTGTCCGCTGACTGCTTCTGCCAGCCAACCGTCCGGAATGTTCAAAAGCTGGACGCTGTCCGCATCAAAGCTGATCGTCTTGCGTCGGATCTGCTCGATATCCGCGGATACCGTTACTGTTCCGTCAAAATCAGCATCCGCAAGCGATATGTCCGAAGGAAGATATTCTCTGATATCAATCGTATTAGTCACCGGTGCCGTCGCATCTGTCAGATCAAGTTCCTCTGCCGGGATCGTGATCTCCGAGATCTTATCCAGCACAGCCGCCCGCCCTGCAATTTTCACCGTTGCAGGAGACACCGTTACCGTTCCAGTCTGTTCATAACCATCCGCCGGTTCTCCTATAGCAGAAGCACTGATTGTGACCTCCTTTGTCTCCAGAATCGGAACGGTCACCTTTACGCTGTCCACATTTTTGCGGATTTCACTGCTGGTGATTTCGTTGCCGTCTGCATCCAGCAGGCGGATTGTCGCATCGATTTCCACATTCGCTGTCACATTATCCAGAGAAATATCCACCACTGCGCGGCTTACCGCATTCACCGCTGATTCCGGGCCGCTGATGCTGAGTGTATTGGTTTCCATATCGATCCTGCCGGTCGCATATCCATCCGGAAGTGTCCCGTTTTTGGCAACCTCTATGCTTAACTGTCTTGTCTTTTTATTTTCTACCTGTAACTGTACATACTGTCTGTCTGAAGCGATCTTTTCCACATCCAGGCCGCTGCTTAACGACAACTCGATCGGTACACGCCCGTCATCTGTAATTTCAGACAGGTCTGCCTTTGCCGTCACGCTCTGCGCATCGATTGCGCTGATTGCAGACTTCGGTGCCCGCACGGAAACACGGATCGTATCGGAATTGTCCACTACACGGTAGGTTTTCCCCTGTCCAGTCAGTGCCCCCGTATTGGTCAGCTGTACCTGTACATTATTGATATATTTATTTATCACCGGATCATTGATGTCAACCGCCAGCATCCACAGCACAACGGAAATCAACACCGCCATAATCTTCAGACCCAGATTGTGCATGAGCTTACTTTTCATTGTGGAACCACCCCTTCCAGCGTTTGTGCGCTTTCTCATCGGTCGGTTTTTTCTGAATAGATCTCAGCTTTTCTTCCAGTTCCTCCGCCGTCAGTCCTCTGCTTAACGTTCCTTCATAAGCGACGCTGATCTTGCCATTTTCCTCTGACACGATCACTGTCATGGAATCCGTTACCTCGGAAATACCGACGCCTGCACGGTGTCTCGTTCCGAGATCCTTGCTCAGACGCATATTGTCCGACAACGGCAGATAGCAGGTCGCATAGGTCACGCGGTTCCCCTGTACGATCACTGCGCCGTCATGTAACGGCGTATTTTTTTCGAAAATATTGATCAGCAGCTGGCTGGTCACAATACCATCCACTGCAATGCCAGTACGTTCATATTCTGCCAGGGAGTCCAGCTGTCTGACAACGATCAGCGCGCCCGTCTTTGCCCGGGACATTTCCACACAGCCCTTTACGATCTCACGGATCGTCCGGTCGGAAAAGAGTCCCTCCTCCGGCTTGGAGGATTCAAAGGGAATGACGGAACGAATCAGATTTTTCTGTCCGAGCTGTTCCAGCGCCTTGCGCAGCTCCGGCTGCAGCACGACGATCAGCGCAATTGTTGCAAACTGAAACGCCGTCCTCGCAATCCAGAGGATCGTATCCATCTGCAGGATTTCGGCAATCACAAGAAATACCAGAATGACGAACACGCCCTTTAACAGCTGCCATGCCCTGGTATTCCGAATAAAAATCAGTAGATAATAGACCATCAGAGAAATGAGGATAATCTCCACAATATCCATTGGTCCTATAAATTGTATCTGTGTCAGATATCTGTCCGCAAACTCTTTGATCTGTTCCATTGTTCCATCTCACTATTTTCTGGTTTTGCCCTTCCCATGGCTGTGGCGGACATTCTGGTTTGCGCGCTGCGTCGTGATCCGTTTCACCCGCTTCTCCGGCACTGCCACTGCCATTTTGGGAACCGCTTTTACATAGTAATAATACTCATCATCTTCAAACTGCACTTTTTCGGTGCGCGCATAATCCAGATTGAACTGGAAAAACTGCATCACCAGTGCGATCAGCGCACATACAATACTGCCAAGAATCACGCCCGCCAGTGAAAAATTCGCGTCATACATCAGATCCCCGATCAGCAAAATTACGATATCTGCCAGCGTTCCGACCAAAACAGCGATCGCTCTGGAATAGTTAATGCTCATGCGGCGGATCGCATAAACCAAAATCGCTGTGATGGCAAACGCCGTCACTACAATCAGCATTTCTTTATTTTCGATCACGCCGGTTCCCACATCGCTGAAGCGCTGCAGCATGGTATCGCTTTCCCCGCCGCCAAACGCCTGCGCATTGCCGGTAATATATGCCAGCACATAATATACCACTACGCCGCCTGCAACCGCAGCCGCAGCTCCCGGTGTCCCGAACAGTCCCGCTGCCAGCGGAGCCGCATAAGGGATCTTCCACACAAACAGAAGCGGTGTCAAAAGCAACAGCAAATGCGCTTTCGGTGCAAACCGCAGATAAATCACCAACACGATAATATAGGCAAGCAGCAGAACCACAACGCATTCCACAGACAGCGCATAGGTATGCAGCAGCAGAAACATTGCGCTCAAAAATACCATCACGCCCAGCGGGAGGAACGAGCACAGAAGCGCCGCCACCAGCACGATCGCAACGTGGTCGATTTTTTCCATATAGCCCATTCTGCCGTTGATCGTCAGGAACAAAATAAGTCCCAACACAAATTTCAACAGGGGAACGATAAATTCTTCATATTTTGTGTAAAAATTTTTTATGTATTCTCTGATTACAAGCAGCTGTGTCATCTTTTATTTCCTCTCTGCGGTTTCCTCTTCTCCATCCTGATCCAGGCAGTCCAGATACTCCAAAAATAACTGCAGCCTCTTCTTCGCTTTTGCATAACGGATCGTGTATATCACATAGGTAACTGCCACATATAAAACTGCCGCCATCAGATATAACGTCAAAATCTTCTTCGCCGTTCCCACCAGATCCATGGAATAAATATTTCCCATTACCTCTGAAAAATGAAATACAAGATATGCCCCCAGCCCGGCAAGGAACGCTGCCGTTATCACTATCAGTGAAATAATAGTCTGTTTTCCGATATAGTCGCTGCGAAAATATCCCACCACTGCGCGATCCTTCCGTCCACCGTGCTCTTCATACGATGCCATCTTGGTCATTCTGAGAACCTTTTCCTGATTGATCATCTGACCTCCTGTCCGTTTCCGATAGACAGCGCCGCAAAATAAATTCTGGAAACGCCCTGCTGCCTGCAGACCGCCGCCATCGCGTCTATCGTACTTCCTGTCGTATAGATATCATCAATAATTACAATCGCATTTAATTTTACATCATTTTGCCCTGCTTTAAAAGCCTTTTTCAAATTATTTTGGCGTTCCTGCCCATTTAAAAGCTTCTGCGGAACTGTATTTTTTGTCCGAATCAGCCAGTTGTTCTCCACCCGGAGCCCTAACTGTTTTCCGATTTCCAATGCCAGAAGCTCCGCCTGATTGTAGCCTCTTTTACGCTTCCGCGCCGGATGCAGCGGAACAGGGACCAATGCGTCTACCTTCCAGGAAAGGATCTGCCGCCCCAAATGCCATGCCATCTCTTTTCCGAAAAAAGCGGCGTATTCCTGCCTGCCCGCATATTTGAACCGGTAAACCGCCTTTTTAACACTCGTATACCGGTACAGGCTGATTCCTCTGTCATACAGATGTTTTTTATGCAGACAATCCCTGCAGTATTCCTGATTTTCATCAGAAAGCTCCTTGCCGCACTTCATGCAAAGCGGCTGTCTGACATAAACAAGTTTCGGTGCACAGCTTCTGCAGACCAGCGCTCCCGCCGGTTTCACCGGTCTGTCGCATACAGGACATCTTCGTGGAAATAATAGCGTTTTGAAATCGATCAAGCTTCCCCTTTCAGCTCTCTGATCCGAACGTCCAGACTGGTGTACCTGCGGTTTTCGCTTTCGTTTGCGATCATCTCCTGCACCACCTTGCGGCTTCCCAGAATCGTCACGCAGCCCCTTGCACGGGTGACACCTGTATACAGAAGGTTTCTGTTAAACAGGAGTCTCGGTCCTCCCAAAAGCGGCATAATCACAGCAGGATATTCGCTTCCCTGCGACTTGTGAATTGTAATCGCGTAAGCCAGCTCCACCTCTTCCATCTGCGGATAGGTATAGGTCACGCGGCGTTGCTCGTCGTATTCCACCAGCACCGTCTGTGCATATTCGTCAATTTCCCGGATTATCCCCATATCGCCGTTAAAAATTCCAACTCCCTTGTCAATCGGGATGCCGTAACGGCTGACGACCTCCCATTCCAGCTGGTAGTTGTTTTTGATCTGCATTACCTTGTCCCCCTCGCGGAACAGGGTATCGCCCAGCTGTACCTCCTTTTTGCCCTCCGACGGAGGATTTAAACAGCTCTGCAGTACGCCGTTTAACGTCTCTACACCAAGGCTGCCTTTCCGCATCGGTGTCAGCACCTGGATATCGAACGGTGAAGCCTTTACATATTTCGGCAGCATCTCTCCAATCAGCTGCACCATATGCTTGTAGATAACAGGGACACTGTTCCTCTCCAGAAAAAAGAAATCCCTGCTTTTATTTGTCAGCGCAATCTGTTCTCCTTTGTTAATCCGATGCGCATTGACAACAATATCGCTCTCCTGCGCCTGCCGGAAAATTTTCTGCAGGCAGACGACAGGGAACACCTCGCTGGCAATCAGATCTGCCAGCACCTGTCCGGGACCCACGCTCGGCAGCTGATTCACGTCCCCGACCAAAATCAACCTCGTCCCCGGGCTGACCGCCTTCAACAGCGACTGAAATAGGTGGATATCAACCATCGACATCTCATCGACGATAATCACGTCCGCCTCCAGCGGATTGTCCTCATTCCGTTCAAAGCTCGCCTTTTTTCCGCTTTCCGGCATCGCCCCGGACAGCTCAAGCATCCGGTGGATCGTCCGCGCTTCGTAGCCAGTTGCCTCCGTCATCCGCTTCGCCGCTCTTCCGGTCGGCGCCGCGAGGTAAAGATCCAGCCCTTCTCCTTCAAAATACCGGATAATCGTGTTGATCGTCGTCGTCTTACCTGTGCCCGGTCCACCGGTCAGAATCAGAATGCTGTTGCGGACGCTCTCCAGAACCGCCTTCCGCTGCAGCTCGTCCAGCATCAGTCCCTCCTGCTGCTGAATCTGATCCACCCGTTTTAAAATTGCCTCCTCCTGCGCCGGGAGCAGCTCGCCCTTCGGCAGCATCGTCTGATTCAATTCCACCAGCATCCGCGCGCAGGCAAACTCTGCGTAATAATACGAAAACGCATAGCAGATCGTATCCTCGCCGTTTTTCTTGATGACCATTTTTTTATCCATCGAAAGGTTCGGCAGCTGATCTGCAATTGCCTCCTGCGGAAGGTCGAGAAGCGCTGCCGCGCGCCGGATCAAAACGCTGCCCGGCAGATACATGTGCCCTTCTCCGGACGCCTGCAATAATGTATACAAAATTCCGCTCCGAATCCGAAAATCCGAATCCGTGTGGATGCCGATTCTTGCGGCGAGTTCATCCGCCTTGCGGAAGCCGATTCCGTCAATATCATCCGCAAGCTGGTACGGGTTTTCTTCCAAAACCCGGTAGAGCCTGCTGCCGTAGGTTTCATAAATCCGCACCGCCAGCGTGTTGGAAATCCCGTATTTCTGCAGATAGACCATCGCTTCCCGCATTTCGTGCTTTTCTTCCATCTGGGATGCAATATCCATCGCCTTGCGCTCGCTGATCCCCTTGATCTCCGCCAGGCGCTCCGGCTCTTCTTCGATAATCCGAAACGTATCCGCCCCGAATCGTTTCACAATCCGCGCCGCCAGCGAAGCGCCGACTCCTTTGATCGCCCCGGAGCCGAGATATCTCTCCATCCCCGCCGCATCCTCTGGCGACGAGAATTTGAACGAAGAAACTTTAAACTGACTCCCATACACCGCGTGCTCGGTAAAATCTCCCTCCAGCTCCAGAATTTCTCCCTCTTCCAGAGACTGAAATGTGCCCACGCAGGTGATCTCGTCACCTGTATTCAATTCAAAAACGGTATAGCCGTTCCCGTTGTTACGATAAATAATGTGTGTTACAAATCCTTTCAGCTGTGCCACTGTTTTCTCCGCTGTTGTTATAATATAGGCTGCACCGCGCCGCCAACCACACCAACAGGCATTTTGAACACAAAAGGTCGCCCATGAAATAGGCGACCTTGTTATGATTCTGACAATGTTCCTGTTTTCGATGCGCTTTGCATCTACGTTCTGGTTCCGATGGAATTACTCTCTGTATCCGCCCAGAAATTCTACATATTTGCCGGTTCCGATGGCTACTGCGGTCATCGGATCTTCTGCTGTCATCGTATTGATGCCGGTGTGCTCCGCAATCAGCTCTTCCAGACCGCGCAGCAGGCTTCCGCCGCCGGTCAGGACGATACCTCTGTCCGCGATATCCGCAGCCAGTTCCGGGGGAGTCTTCTCCAATACGCCGTGAATTGCTTCTACAATCTGCATTGTAGACTCTTTGAGTGCCTCTTCTGTTTCTTCCGAAGAAACCTTGATGGTCTTGGGCAGACCTGTTACCAGGTTACGTCCTCTGACTTCCATGTAGTCCGGCTCCGGTCTCTTATAAGCGGAACCGATTTTGATCTTGATATCCTCTGCGGTGCGTTCACCGATCAGAAGGTTATGCTTCTTTCTCATGTAGCGGACAATCGCTTCGTCAAAATCATCGCCTGCGATCTTGATGGATGCGCTCACCACGGTTCCTCCCAGCGAAATTACCGCAATATCGGACGTACCGCCGCCGATATCCACGATCATGTTGCCGCAAGGTCTGGAAATATCGATACCAGCTCCGATTGCAGCCGCAATCGGTTCTTCAATAATAGAGACCTCTCTTGCGCCTGCCTGATAGGTTGCATCCTCAACAGCTTTCTTCTCTACCTCAGTTACGCCGCTGGGTACGCAGACTGCGATTCTGGGGCGGCGGAAAGTCTTTCTGCCGAGTGCTTTCTGGATGAAGTATTTCATCATCTTCTCTGTTACGGTATAGTCAGAAATAACGCCCTGACGAAGCGGACGGACTGCTACAATATTGCCAGGCGTACGTCCCAGCATCAGGCGCGCGTCCTCTCCAATTGCCTTGATCTTGTTGGTATCACGGTCAAATGCCACAACGGAAGGCTCCTTTAATACGACGCCCTTCCCTCTGATATAAACCAGAATGCTGGCTGTTCCCAAATCAATCCCGATATCTGTATACTGCATGCTATAATCTCCTTCCGTTCTGCTGCGAACGTACTGTACGTTCCAATCATTCCCTGTTCTGCTCTATGTTAATCAGGGCAAACTTCACCCTTTTTGGAATAGTCCGCGTCCATTATAGCGTAAAACCCCGGTATTGAAAAGGGGATTCAGAAAAATTTAACTTTTCAGCATCTTCTTTACATAATATCCTGTATACGATGCAGGATTCTTCGCAACCTCCTCCGGCGTTCCCTTTGCGATGACCGTTCCGCCGCGCATGCCGCCTTCTGGTCCGATATCGATCAGATAGTCCGCCGTCTTGATGACATCCAGATTGTGCTCGATTACCACAACGGTATTTCCACCCTCTGCAAGCCGATGCAGAATCTCGATCAGCTTCTGCACGTCTGCAAAATGCAGTCCGGTCGTTGGTTCGTCCAGAATATAGATCGTCCTTCCGGTGCTCCGTCTGGACAGCTCCGCTGCCAGCTTGATCCGCTGCGCTTCGCCGCCGGACAGCTCCGTAGAAGGCTGTCCCAGCTTGACATAAGAAAGCCCTACATCATATAGTGTCTGAATCTTTCTCTGGATGGACGGCACATTTTCAAAAAAGGTCAGCGCCTCCTCCACTGTCATATCCAACACATCGTAAATGCTCTTGCCCTTGTATTTGACGTCCAGTGTCTCTCGGTTATAGCGCTTGCCTCCGCAAACCTCACACGGCACATAGACATCCGGCAAAAAGTGCATTTCAATCTTGATAATGCCGTCGCCGCCACAGGCTTCACAGCGTCCGCCCTTAACGTTGAAGCTGAATCTTCCCTTTTTATAGCCTTTCGCTTTTGCATCCGAAGTCGATGCGAACAAATCGCGGATCATATCAAATACGCCTGTATAGGTCGCCGGATTGGAACGGGGCGTCCGCCCAATTGGAGACTGGTCGATCGCAATGACCTTATCCAGCTGCTCGATGCCGTCGATGCCCGCATGTTTTCCCGGAATACATCTTGCACGGTTTAAATCTCTCGCCAGGTGTTTATAGAGAATTTCGTTGACCAGCGACGATTTGCCGGAGCCGGAAACGCCCGTCACGCAGGTAAACACGCCCAACGGAAATTTCACATCGATCTTCTTTAAATTATTTTCTTCCGCGCTACGCACAGTCAGCCAGCCCGTGGGCTTTCGTCTCGTCTCAGGAACCGGGATCTTCTTCGCACCGCTCAAATACTGACCGGTAATCGACTCCGGCGTATTCATGATCTCTTCCACGGTTCCGCTCGCAACAATCTGACCGCCATGGGAGCCTGCTCCAGGGCCGACGTCCACAATATAATCTGCTGCACGCATCGTATCCTCATCATGCTCCACGACGATCAGCGTATTGCCGAGATCCCGGAGATTCTTCAACGTTGCGAGCAGCTTGTCGTTGTCCCGCTGATGTAGACCGATACTTGGCTCGTCCAGAATATAGCAGACTCCGACCAGTCCGGAGCCGATCTGTGTTGCAAGACGGATTCTCTGCGCCTCGCCGCCGGACAGTGTTCCCGTCGCTCTGGAAAGGGAGAGATAATCCAGTCCGACGTCGATCAGGAAGCCAACTCTTGCCCGGATTTCCTTTAAAATCTGGCTGCCGATCAGCTCCTGCTGTGCCGTCAGCTTCATATCCTGCAGAAACTGCGACAGCTCTCCGATAAACATTGACGTAATTTCGTATATATTTTTTCCGCACACGGTTACTGCCAGCGCTTCTTTTTTCAGACGCTGTCCCTTACACAGCCGACACGGTGTAATCCGCATAAATGTCTCGTATTCCTGCTTAGTGGCGTCAGATCCTGTCTCCCGGTATCTGCGCTCCACATTCCGAATCAAGCCCTCGAACGCGATCGGATACTGTCCCTTGCCGCGCTGTCCTTCATAGTAGACCAGAACCTCTTTTCCACCGGTTCCATGCAGCAGAATATCCTGAATTTTCTGCGGATATTCCCCAAACGGTGTATCCAGATCGAAGTGATATTCTTTTGCCAGTGCCTGCAGGATCGCATTTGCAAAAGATCCCGGCTGCTGACAGCTCTGCCACCCCAGCACGGTAATCGCGCCCTGGTTGATGCTCAGCGTGCGATCGGGAATCATCAGGTCGGAATCAAACTCCATCTTATATCCAAGTCCGTAACACTCCGGGCATGCCCCGAACGGGTTGTTGAATGAAAAGCTTCTGGGCTCGATTTCATCAATGCTGACGCCGCAGTCCGGGCACGAAAAGCTCTGGGAAAATGTCAGCATTTCCTCATCGCTTCCCACACGGTCTACAAACAGAAGTCCCTCCGACAGGTTCAGGACATTTTCGATCGAATCCGTCAGTCTGCGTTCGATTCCCGGCTTCACAATCAGACGGTCAACGACGATTTCGATATTATGCTTGATATTTTTATCCAGCTGGATATTCTCCGCCAGCTCATACAGATTGCCGTCAATGCGGACTCTCACATAGCCGCTTCTCGCCGCGCGTTCCAGCACCTTCTCATGCCGTCCCTTTCGTCCGCGCACAACGGGTGCAAGCAGTTGCAGCCGCGTTCCTTCTGGAAGTGCCATGATCTGATCCACCATCTGATCGACGCTCTGTTTCTTGATCTCCTTGCCACAGTTCGGGCAATGCGGAATACCGATTCTCGCATACAGCAGACGGAAATAGTCATAAATCTCTGTTACTGTTCCGACAGTAGAACGAGGGTTACGGTTCGTCGATTTCTGATCGATCGAAATCGCCGGAGAAAGTCCTTCGATCTTTTCCACATTCGGCTTCTCCATCTGTCCCAAAAACTGACGCGCATAGGACGATAGCGATTCCATATACCGCCGTTGTCCCTCTGCATAGATCGTATCAAACGCCAGCGACGATTTACCGGAGCCGGACAGTCCGGTAAAGACAACCAGCGCATCCCTCGGAATATCCACATCCACATTTTTCAGATTGTGCTCGTTCGCACCCCGGATTCTGATACAGTTCTTCTTTGAAAGTATTTTCTTTGCTTCTTCCATTTCTTCCTCACTCTATAGAAATAACATTCAAACGCATTCTTATTCAGGCGCTCAGTCCATATCCGCCAGCAGCTTTTTCAGATCTACCATCTGGTCGCGCAGCTCTGCCGCCGCTTCGAAATTCAGCTCTGCTGCCGCCTTCTTCATCTTCTTCTGCACGTCCGCAATCAGCTTTTCCAGCTCTGGACGACTCATGGATTCCGGATCTTTTTCGAAAGCAGTCTCTGCAGGCTTGATCTCCTTCGTGATGCTGATCAGATCGCGGACGGCTTTCTTAATTGTCTGCGGTGTAATTCCGTGTGCTTCGTTATAAGCCTGCTGCAGCGCACGTCGGCGCTCCGTCTCGTCGATCGCCCTCCTCATGGAATCGGTGATCGTATCCGCATACATGATAACGTGTCCCTCCGCGTTACGCGCTGCACGTCCGACTGTCTGAATCAGTGACGTCTCCGAACGCAGAAATCCTTCCTTATCCGCATCGAGAATCGCTACCAGCGTAATCTCCGGAATATCCAAACCCTCTCTCAGCAGGTTAATGCCCACCAGCACATCGAATACATCCAGACGCATATCCCGGATAATCTCGGAACGCTCCAGCGTATCCACATCGGAGTGCAGATAACGTACACGAATTCCCACTTCCCGCATATAATCCGTCAAATCTTCCGCCATGCGCTTCGTCAACGTCGTAATCAGAACTTTATTGTGATGTGCGGTCTCTTTCCGAACCTCCGCAATCAAATCGTCGATCTGTCCCTCTACCGGACGAACGTCGATTTTCGGATCAAGCAGTCCGGTCGGACGGATAATCTGCTCCGTCCGAAGCAGCTCATGCTCTTCTTCATAAGGTCCCGGCGTCGCAGAAACGAACATCATCTGATCAATCCGCTGTTCAAATTCTTCAAAATTCAGCGGTCGGTTATCCAGCGCAGACGGCAGACGGAAGCCATAATCTACAAGTGTCTGCTTCCGGGAACGGTCACCCGCATACATACCGCGAATCTGCGGGATTGTCATATGCGACTCATCAATAATAATCAAATAGTCATCTTTAAAAAAGTCCAACAGCGTAAACGGCGGCGCGCCTTCCGGCATTCCGTTTAAATGCCTGGAATAGTTCTCAATACCCGAACAAAATCCGGTTTCCCGCAGCATTTCGATATCGAAATTCGTCCGTTCTGAAATGCGCTGCGCCTCCAGGAGTTTATCTTCTCCTTTGAAAAAGCGGATTCTGCCCTCCAGCTCCTTTTCGATTTCATCGCAGGCCTTGTTAATCTGCTCCTGCGGCACAACATAATGGGACGCAGGGAAAATAATGACATGCTCCAGCGTATCCTGCACCTGCCCATTTAACGGATCAACCTCCGTAATCCGATCGATTTCATCTCCGAAAAATTCTACCCGGATCAGAAATTCGCTTCCCTGCGCCGGATTGATCTCAATCACATCTCCACGCACACGAAAGCAACCGCGATTTAAGTCCATATCATTGCGGTCATACTGAATCGCCACGAGCGCCCGCAGCACATCGTCCCGATCCTTCTGCATTCCCGGGCGCAGGGACACACTCATCCCCGAAAACTCCTCCGGAGAACCCAGGCCGAAAATACAGGAAACGCTGGCGACCACCACAACATCCCGCCGTTCCGAAAGAGACGCCGTAGCGGACAACCTCAGCTTATCGATTTCATCGTTGATCGCGGAATCTTTTGCAATATAAGTGTCCGTGGACGGGACATACGCTTCCGGCTGATAATAATCATAATAGGATACAAAATATTCTACCGCGTTTTCCGGAAAAAATTCTTTAAATTCCCCGTATAGCTGTCCCGCCAGCGTCTTATTGTGCGCGATAACAAGCGTCGGTTTATTCAGTGCCGCAATCACATTCGCCATCGTAAACGTCTTACCGGAGCCGGTAACGCCAAGCAGGGTTTCAAACTGATTGCCTTCTTGAAAGCCCTTCACCAGCTCTGCAATCGCCTGCGGCTGGTCTCCGGTGGGCTGATATTCACTGTGTAGTTTGAAAATCTGCTGTTTTTCCTCTGCCATTCTTTCCTCCGCTCATTTCCTGTCACTTACCTTGCATTCTGCGCCCGTTATTCGTCAAACTGCAGGAACAGTCCGCTGTTTATCCCAGTATACCACATTCTTTAAAAAAAGTATAGAAACAAAAGAACATTTGTTCTGTTTTATTCTATTTTTGTCGATTCGAATTTTCCGGAAACCAGCCCTTTTTCACCCGTTCCTCCTGCTCATACAGCTCCTGAATGCTCCACAGAAACGTGCAGCCTAAAACACCCAGAAATACCGACGGCATTTCCCGTCCGGAGCATACAGAAAGTCCGAGGCAGATCACCCCTGCCGCAAGGAAAACCGGCCAGCACCGTTTCGTAAAATAGTATTCTGCCCAGATCACAATCGGATGAAAAATTCCGATGACCAGAAAACTGATTCCTGCTGTCAGGATACCCGAAAAGTTCATAGCTTCTTCCTCCCGCGCACAGCCTTTTTCCGACAATAGAATGCACGTTCTCAGAGCATTCTATTGTCTTGAATGAAATTACAGATTTGTAAATGGCATGCGTCAACTGTAGCATTTCTTTTACTATATGCATCCATCTTCATTCTCGCGCTATATCCCGTTTTTCTTTTATCAAAAATTTATGGCAGAAATTTTTGATCCGGGTTGCAGATTTTCTTCTATCAAAAATGTACAGATTACAGATTTTTCTTCCGTCAAGAAACACTTGTAGAGCCTTGTCCCATCTGTTAAACTAATGAAAAAGGGATTTGGCGGCAAACGTCGGAATCCACCAAAATTTATTCAAAGGAGATTGCTTATGGAACTGCAAAGCGCACTTGAAAACCGGAAAAGTATCAGATCCTATCTTTCCAAAGACGTGGAACCAGAAAAGCTTACCGCATTGATTGAGGCTGCTTCTCTTGCTCCCTCCTGGAAAAATTCTCAGACTGCACGTTATTATGTCATTCACACTCCCGAGAAGCTGGAGCAGATTCATGCTACCCTCCCGGAATTTAACCGTAAAAACTGTGAACAGGCTCCGGCTCTGATTATCACAACTGTTGTCCTGAACCGTTCCGGCTATGAACGAAACGGCGAGCCTACCAATGAACTCGGCAACGGCTGGGGTTTCTATGACTGCGGACTCGGCAGCATGGCTCTTCTGTTAAAAGCAACCGAGCTCGGTCTTTCCACCCTCGTGATGGGCATCCGTGACGCGGCAAAAATCATAGAAATTCTGGAAATTCCTGAAAATGAAGCGGTCGTAAGCGTCATTTCCGTCGGCTACAGCGATGCTGATCCGGAACGTCCGGCGCGCAAACCGCTCGAGAAACTGGCACGTTTCTTCTAAATAATTTTTCAAAAAAAGGAGCGCAGTGACATATCCTCAAAAGCCTGGCTTTTGAGAACGCATCGTCTTCCTGCCGCTCCTTTTTTTATTACGTTCCTTTTTCGATACTACTTGCTCAATTTATTTTTCAATCTTTCCACTGCCCAGGCATCTTTTGATTTCTCTTCCGATATCCTTCAATTCATCTGTCAGCGTTCCAAGCTCCAGCTGCAGCTTCTGATCGGCTTCCAGTTTTTCAAAATCTCTGACTTCTTCCTGGATAAACATAATCAGGAAACTGATCAACAACCCAATACAGCAAATCCACACCGCGTGTACGCCGACTGCGTCCGTTACAATACCGCCCAGTGTCGCCCCAATGGCAAATACCAGAATAAAGGAATAATACTGAAGGCTTCTCTGCCGGATTTTTTTATCCTTCGTTTCCGTATATGTGCACCACAGATCCGTCGCACTTCTTAAGTTTCCGATGCACATCGTCGTTGCCATTGCGTTTCCTCTAATTTTCCGGAAGCTGTCCACCTGCATTGCACAGGAAAAAGAAATCAGTGCATTTGCGGGAAGGCTCATTCCGGCCGGGAAAAATCCCGCTGCAAACAATACGACTATTTCCAATAGCAGTACCAGCTGTCTCCAATGGATTTTTTCGCTCTTTCCAAAGTGGAAATGAACCTTCTGCGCAACAAAAATACCCGCTGTAAAGGCTAAAATCGGCACCGCGTACCGAACTGCTCCACTCCAATCCATCTGTGCAAGATGATTTCCCAGCAACACGATATTGCCGGTCTGCGCATTTGCAAATACCTTATCCCGACAAACGTAGGTGTACGCATCCTGAAATCCGCCACACAAACAAAGCAAAATTCCGACAACAAAAGATTCTGACATCTGACCATGATAGCTTCTTTTCATCTCGATAAACTCCTTTGTACTTCCCTGCGGCGATTCCTATAAGTAACATAATTCCACTTCATCGCAGTATGATCCTCGCGCAGCGTTTTTTGTTGGATAGAAAACTTCGTTTCTATACGACAAAAAAGGATTTCTGCAAAGCAGAAATCCTTAAGAGGCGCGAACCGGATTTGAACCGGTGATAAGGGTGTTGCAGACCCGTGCCTTACCACTTGGCTATCGCGCCATATTATTAAATGACTCCGACGGGAATCGAACCCGTGTTACCGCCGTGAAAGGGCGATGTCTT